>Ga0209482_1001985_pt1 | contig 13168 bp, 10 predicted proteins | sample CoawatmetaG10DNA_FD_187512 | JGI IMG/M metagenome (GOLD analysis project Ga0209482, IMG submission 187512) | Marine microbial communities from the West Antarctic Peninsula - Coastal water metaG104-DNA (SPAdes) (version 2) | ecosystem: Environmental > Aquatic > Marine > Coastal ...
GTAAATCCATTTCTTAAACCCCTAAATTAACAGTACTAAAAACCCACTTTTATGGATCACTCAGACTCAAGCTTCTCTAACCGCAGAGCGACAGTGGTTGCTTGCATACTGCGAACAATAGACCAAACAGCTATTAATCCAAACACAACAGCCACTAATTTTCATAAGCAATAAATTAATACAACGTAGAATAGTCAAATAGGGGTTTAGGAAAATCCTGATAAACAGGATCTCCATTACCCCGTTTAAGGTGACCCTCCCAAACTCTCAATGTAAACTGCTTGGTCAGTTCTGACTTACAATGCAAATAAACTTGATTTTTTCTAGTACCCCCTGCAGTCCAATAAAGCGAACCACAAAATTGATCTCGGTAATTAACAAAATGGTCTCTAGAGTTATATAATTCTTTGAATGCACTCTTGGCGTTTTCTTCCCCTACTATAATCTCAGCATCTCTACTGATTGGAGCTTTCCAGCGAGCAATTGCTTTATTGAAATACTTACTCTCCACCTCGTTTACATATTCATACATTTCCTTAGAACAGATATTGATCTCTATAGTGGTTTTAGCATTGGAAAAACACTCTTTAATATGGTCAGGGGCTTTATAAACTGAAGTAGCACTAATCTTCTCTATAGCAATAGCTTTCCCTTCACCATACTTAACACCAAACTCATCGCCTTGTGTCTCAACCTTTGAGAGATCAAGTCCTGAGCAATCAATAGACTCTGGATTACCTTTTGACCAAGGTGCTAAAGAGTCTAAACACTCTGGATGAATATATACTTTCCCACTTAACTGTCTAAAATTTATCTCAATTGATGTGCGTCCTTCAACAACCCTAGGATAGTCCTTCGAACCAACAAAGGCTGATTTTACCGCCGTTAAATAAAGGCTGTCTGATGAAAAAAATGGATCTCCCCCAACAGACGCTACACTGCGAATAAAGTAGTTGAGCCCCTCTATAACTTCCCTTCCGTTGTAGCGCCCTCCACCATCAAACTTTTTATAATACAAATAGTGTAAACCTTCATCACCTAGCACAAGGTTTCTATCAGCATTATCTGGTCCTTCTGCCCACCCTCGACCAGGACCAAATATTTCTATATCACTAATGGATTCCCCACTATCAAATTGCTTTTTCAATTCTGGTGAAGAGGATGCCGTTAGATAGATCACTTGATCTTCATTGTGTTGGTTTTTTATGTCAAAGGGTTGCCTGTCTAGAGTCACGATACCAGCTACTGGCGTCACTACTTTCCCATACTGCCAGATTTGAACGTCAAAAGGTCCTGCTATAACTTTCCCTTCAGGAATCCATAGCTCTGCAAAAGCGCGTGAAATAGCTGTTTCAGGTTCTTTAGCAGGACTATCTCTCCCACTCAGATAATTAGTTATAGCTATGCCAGCTAATACAACGGCTACAGCAAGACTCAGGTATCCGAGCACCAGTGCCAACTTTTGTATTAAACGTCTAACTGTCTTTAAGAAACTTTTCATCTTATTGGCTATCCACTTATTAAACATACTAGTTTGAAAAAAGGAATTTTAAATTCAAATACTTACTCCACTAGCTCTTTCTTTAGTAAAACTTTAGATGATCCAAGATCTGTTTTTTCGTATATGTAGGTATATTTAAAACAGCCTGAGTCATCGTAGTCATAATCAATTACTTGGAGTGGAGTCGATGTGCCTTTAAATACCGAATACGTCTCCCAACTGGAACTACAAGCGCCACCAGAAAGGTATGAAGTGATCGTCTTTTTCTCAATATCAAAAGTATCCAACAAATTCATACCTTTAAAAGGAGGTTTATTTTTAAGAGCTGCCATAAGCTTATTGCCTACAAAACCTATGTCAAAAACTTCAAATTCATGATGACCTCTTTGACCCTTTCCATGATTGATGATGATTAGCTCTAGGTCACCATCAAAATCGACATCTTCCAGAAGCAATGGTATACCCCAAGAGATATTATCCTCACTAGCTTTCAATGAAGGATGGGGGAAGTCTGATAGAGCAATCTCCAAAGGCATCGATTTAGGAGGAGTTAAAATATTATCTGGAACATGAAAGTATTGTGTGGTTATGGTTGAGGAGGATCCTGATACAGGGTCACTAATTAAGATAGTAGCCCTACCTACAACTCCTGGAATGTTCACACCTTCATATGGACTTGACTTCTCTCGCTCTGGCCACCATTGCACGGATATTTCATATGGCCATTGCTCATTTGCCGAGTTAATATTAACGTCAAAACTCTCGTTAGGCTCGTATGGCCAATGGGCTAGCTCATTATCTATTTCAACAATAGATTCTTTATTATCTTTCGTTTTATTCATTTCAGCGACAGCGTAGAGGGCTGCCAATAGTATGCCGTATATTGCTGCAACTATAATTATGTATCCAAGCACCAGTGCTAACTTATGTATTAAGCCCCTGATTGCCTTTAAAAAGCTCTTCATTACCTTACCTATCCATTGGTTTAATTTAGCTATCAGCTTGGAAAATCAACCTTCAACTTAGTTCTAACACCACCAACCACATCAGCCCAGACTCTTGCCATAGCCTCTTGCGCCCAGTCCGCATGCTCATGATTAACAGCTAGGGCGTCGTGAACTGGCAATGAAGGAATGCCTAGACCAACCCCTTCCACCATAACCTTCCTTAATATCTCACCTTCTAACCCTTGTGCTTTAATACCCCAGCCGTCAAAAAGCACAACATTGGGGTAACGCTTGTATGTGGCCTCTTTGATACAGTTAAATAGGCTAACGCTTGACCCCTTGGACTTAAAGAAGGCTCCTCGTGCTTTATGTTCCGTTGACGCACCCATCGATTTTGTTATGAAATCTTTCACCATGTTTCTCGCAGCCTTCGACTCAGCATCCATACCCATAAGTTCCACAATATCTTCATAAGGTGTATCACCTGCATGCTCATTAGCCAACACTGCAAGGTTAAGCCTCAAATGATTAGCATTGTAATCAACTTCACAAATAGGCTTCTCATCTAGAAGTGTGTTGATCCTGAGCCTAATAGAACGGTCAGGCAGGCTCTGGAAGGGCGTAACCAACCTGCCACCATGTATAAAGTTATGCTTATAGGTAAGCCTTATAGGAGCCTTACAAGCCCACTGAGAGCCGCTCATGTGCTCATTTATAACTCTCATATCAGCCACCTCATGGTGATCATCAGGCAGTGAGCTTATTATTTCACCCCAGCCATCATCAGGCTTATTGATAGCTATGTAGGGCGACTCCATAACTTCTTCTGTATATAAGAAGAACATCCATAGCTTTTCAACTAGATCACCTTTAGGGTACATACGGGTTCCGCTGGGCTGATCTATAAACCTCTTACCTGGTTTGATCGTTACCATGTCAGACTCTGCCAGATAATCTACAATGTCCTTGGTGCACCGATAGGTAAACCCACACTTCTGAATCCAGTAGTTGCCAGACCCCCCGTATTTAGCCTTATCTAAACTAACAACAAGCCACCGCCTCATGAAGAATGCTTGAGACAGACAACAAACCATACACTCCCAGTGGTAACGGAACACAGCTAGTTGCGCTGACCCTCTTGCTCGCGTACTTGAATCATTAACCAGCTCGTCAATGAGTTGATCATACAATTCTAGCTTGTGAGACTTCCTTAACCTAACATTACGCAGAAATATATGATGATCATAATCATCCTCAGGCTCAGGTAACTGGCCTATCTGGTCTTTATAGGTAAGTAAGTTTGCTTCTGAATTAACAAGAAGTGTCCGTATAGGGCTTAGCATCCCTGCAGAGCCACTGCCTACACTCATCTCATTGTTATTCATAGTCTATTACCATTATCAATCAACCTTCCCCATCCCATTAACAAGAAATGTCCGTATAAGGCTTTAGAGCATGCCAACAAGGGCGTAAGCTTCTATGCACCATGATCATTACCCTTAAGCACACAACGAACATTCATTATGATATTCAAACAGAACATTAATTATCATCTATCATTAAACTCAATGAGCCTTGCAGCAACCTCTTGAGCCTTCTCGTCACCTATTTTTTCTTCTATCGCCCATAATATCGAACCTTACATGAAGCATCATTAACCCCAACCAAGCAGCATTACCAATTGATCCTACGATGACGATCCAGAGATAGTAATTCAGGTCTAGCGCGTCAATAAACTCAAATACAAAAAACATCCCAAACCCTCCTATGCCGACTATAAACCACCCAATAGCACGAGTAGTCCAGCCGATATAATCATCATTCGAAGTTTCCGCTGCTATGTTTTTGGTTTTTGGTTTTTGGTTTTTGGTTTTTGGTTTTTGGACAACAGCTTGAACATCATCCGCGCCCTTACTAGATGTTTTTTTAGTTAATATTAGAAAAAGTACGTAGCCAGCAAACCAGAGCGACAACGCTACAAAAGCCCACCCAAACTTCTTCCAACCACACTCCCTACTTGAGGAGAGCACAAGAATTGCAGGCAAAAAAACTACCAGCATAATAATCAACTGCCAAACACTAATACCACCCAAGCCCATACACCTTCTCCCAACAATTCATCCAACCGTTCTTACTATCCATCTTCCTTATAAACTTCAGGGTGATCCGAGTACGCTTTTATCCCTAAGAATTTTACGTCTGTATATTGCATATCCTTATCGTTTCCCTATACCCGTATTGGCCGCCTAGTTCTCTTCATGAGAGATCTAGTTGCAACAGGTTATGATTATTATCAATCATTGAACATTCAATATGATATTTAAATAGCTGAAAAGTTATTCCGAATAAGCCAAATTACGAATTTGCGATTGAAGCCGGTCTAACGAGCGATTTGTATCCTGTCGAAAAGAATTTACTGAATCAAGTGAAGTTTCCATTAAGTACAACCTTCGCCTAGTTCGGCCATACCCTCTTCAATTGCAGCTAATTTATTGGCTCGTATTACAGGCTGTTTGTCAACATACTGCTGCATAAGACCAAGTTTTCCACTCATACATTCCTCGTAAATCAGCTCTCCAAACTTAACAATGGATGCCAGCTTTTCTTCTTGAGAGATTGAAGCGGAAGTCTGAGTGGCACGAAGGGTGATCCCCGCCGTTAATATCTTACCCTCCCAGCTCATATCAATTAAGCTGAATGAACTTGTCGATTCTAATTGTTCAGTAGATTGCCGCTCGAACATAATTTTCAGTGCGAGATCACCCACTTGCTCACAAGTTATTTTTTGGTCTGTTGAAGTAGCACCTAAAACGCTGGGTGATGAAGCAAGTAGTGTAATAAATAATAGTCCAAACTTTGCAGTAGCTGCCTTCATGTAATAGTCCTTATATTTAATGTTGTTAAAATTATCTAAAACGGTCGTCAAACTATTCACAAAAAATAGGTGTATGACTGCCTATTGTTATCGCCTGATCTGGAGCAGAAAGAGGCTTCTTCAAAAACTCTTTTAAAACTAAGCATCAACTTCTCATAAAAAAGAGCTAGTGCTTAGCTAATTATCATCTGTCATTTTCAAATATAAGTATAATTAACCCTTAAGGCAGCATCTCAAGAGAGGTGTGTGAATGCAATAGGGATGGGGCATAATTCACTACATCTTCAGAGTTCAGTGCATCTCGTCATCGTGATAATAGGTTCTGAACCACACGAATTAGTAACATTAACTAGCCCAATAACTACCTTTATTCTAAGCTCCTGAGAGGCCGTCAGAGGGGCTTAACCCTGGGGTATGTTTTCTATTACACTATATTAAAGTCTTCTTATATAGCCTTAGGAGAGCCTCTAGAGGCATCATCTTAGGCATGCACTTGTACGGCAGTGAGAGTGCCTTATCGACTACGTTTTGCCTTGAACTATAGCTAGGTTTACTGCACTAGAAAGGGGCCGAACAGACAACCACTATATGGCATCAGGAAATATCAGAATAATTCCCGCGACTAAGATGGTACTGTAGTTGCAGGGCTTATTGCAAAATCTCGTTGAACAGGGGTAATTATCATGAATTTCTATTGTCGTATCGTCTGTTTACTCACTGCATCCTTAATGGCAACACACGCGTTGTCTCAAGACCTATCAGGCTGGTCTGATAAGACACTGTGTAGGCTAGCCTCTAGCCAACAGGACGACCCTCAGTACCTGCAAGAAGCTAATAATAGGGGGTTAAGCTGTGGTGATAATATAGCAATAAAAACTGCGTCTGCTAGCTCCACGCATACTTTTAGATCAGTTTCAAATCCCACTTCTCCAGGCGCACTTCCTCAAATTGGAACTTGCAGCGGGAGTTTGACCCAGCCTAGTTCAAATGACGCAACTTCTAAAGCCTTTAGCGATGTAAATCTTCAAGATCATCTTGCTGGCCCAGTCAGAACCAAATTACTTCGGTATCGTTCATTTAGATTAGGTGAAAAATATGCCAACGGCGAAAAAGGGTACTCTGCTCCAGAGGTAAAGCTTGTAGCCGATTTTAACAATGACGGACTTGATGACGTAATGATTCATTACTTTGAAACCAATACAGCCCCTGGAATCTATCTCTCCAAGGGTAATGGGGAATTTGAGCTGCAAGATAATATGCCAGATGCAGCTGGACGTAGACACATTCGTAATGCAAGCGCTGTTGATCTGAATAATGATGGGTGGCTAGATATTGCTGGTTTTACTACAGGCGATCCATACAAAGATTGGGTTCTATATGGGTTTAAAGGCAAAAAATCATTAATCCCTCGTGGTGAAAAAGATCTTTTACTTATTAACCTGCAAGGCAAAGGCTTTCGACACGTAGAAATCCCAGAAATCAGAGTCAATGACTGGAACCATAGCGGGACTGTTGGGGACATTGACGAAGATGGTCTTATTGATATTTTGCCTCTTTCCGAAGGTGAAAAAGAGCGTACAGAGCCTCTTCGTAATGAAGGGAATGACGAATTTTCTTTTACTAAGAAAGAATATAGTCGAGCGGTGAGCTATTTTCAATCATCAGATATTGAGGTTGCTGATCTAAATAAAGATGGACATTTAGACATTGTTGTTACTGTAAACGCGGGCGCTAAAAACGGTAAGTTCCAGCGTGATACTGGCACAGCCCATATCATTTATGGTGACGGGGATTTCAATTTTACAGATAACAAAAAACTTCGCATCGGAAATCATTGGCTGTCGGAAAAAGCGAGGCAAGAGTTTAACAAGAAGATATCAACCTTTACTGCAAATGAGAGAGGGGTGTTAAAGGCACTGTATTTTGGGGCTTCCAATATAGAGTTGATTGACATTGATGGGGATGGTTTGAAAGACATTTTCACTGGTTTTTTTATTGACCCCGCGTTCTGGTCAACAAGTGGTTTTACTCTGTTAAAAAACCATAGTGATTGTTTCAGCGATGAGACTGGAACATTTTTTCCGAACCAAATTACCAATCGACATTTTGCAGCAGGGCAAACCACTGGATATACCCATAATGTGTTTCATGGTGACATCAATGGGGATGGCTACAAGGACATTGTTTTGCAGATGGACGGTGCCCAGCAATGGTATGAAAACCCGTATGATTATCATCCCAATTTTTTCATAAATAGTGGCAGTAACGTTTATCTTCCTTTGCTTCGAAACTCGGTTCCAGGTTACTCCCGCGCAGACTTTCATTCTCTGGGAGATGTTAATGGAGACGGTGCAATAGATCTTATTACGCTAGAAAGCAAAGCCAATGGCAGCGCTATTGTTGTTAGACTCCAGTGGACTGAAGAGCTACGGGATAAAACTGAACAAGAAAATAAAATAATTATCGCAAAAAATAAAGCGAGACTTAAGAAAAACGCCCTGAAAATAAATGCTAACAAAGCTGAAGAGCTATTAAAACAAAAGGCTAAGCGAATTGAAGACACTTCGAAGCTAGCCATTTTTAATTTTAAAGATGACGCTTTTAGCCTAACACTAGATCAAGTAGATTTTATTGAAAAAGAGCCTCCACAAAAGCAAAACATGAATAATAATTTTGAGCTTTATAAAGCGTCAATAAATGGAGAATTAAAATTAATTAGTAATACACAGGTGGGCTTCAGAACTTTGGTTTATCAAAAGTTAATGTTCCAAGAAAATAGACTATCAATCAATGTAAGTGAATTGACAGATCCTCAAATGAACCCGTTCAAACGTCACCGTGAACTTCTTCAAAAGGCATGTGGAGTGGGCTTAATGGATGAATGGGATTGGCTAAGCTTCATCACTAAAACCAGTGACATTAAGATTGCTAGGAACCAACAATGCCATTATGATTATTTTAAAGATGCTAATGACAAGCCAGCTTGGGAGTTGTTCCAAACAGTCTTAGGTGGCACAGATTCTATATTAGGCTATCTGCAAACAAATGTTGAAAGGTAAGTTGGAGAGTGAGCATGTGGATTGCTAGAGGCTAACACCCTGCCTTTCCCAGGCTAAAGACTCTACTAAATACCTATGCTTAATCTTCAAATCTGATGGGCTGCCATAGTTCTTACTCACATCTTTTTGCCAGCCCTTATCAAATAGGTTTCACAGAATTAAAACCAAGTGAAGAATTGGCCTCAGCTAATGTGTCAGATGGATCGTCGAAGTGTAAAATTGCGTCTTCTATTGCTTGAAGAATAGCCCTCTTGGCTTCTAATGTGGATTGAACATAAGCCATCGTGACATTTTGCTTTTTATGGTTAAGAAGTGCTCCAATCTTAGATATATCAAATCCAAGATCAGATGCAGTAGTGGCAGCAGTTCTGCGTAAATCATGAGCAGAAAAGTTGAAACCCACCTCAGATGTAATACGATCAAAAACTCTAGACATTGACGCTGGCTTCATACCACTGCGTGGGGATGGGAATACAAATGGATGGTCATCTATCCTTCTGGTTAGTGCCCTGGCAAACAGCCTCTCTGTCGCACTCGTCATTGGCAATCGATGAGCTGTATGATTTTTTGTGTCCCTTACTTCAAACGACTTACTAATATGGTCAACATGACTCCACTGTATTGTTCTTGCCTCATCAGACCTAAAACCAGTCATCAACATGAGGGTCACAAAATCAGCTTCTGAATGTCCTACACTGCCTTTGTACTGGGGGTGATGTATCCGCTCAAGCATATCAATCAGTGCTGTTACTTCTGTGTTATTTAAATAACGATTCTTTGGCTGAAGAACTTTCCTAACTTTCTTGTCCTTGAGAACTATACAAGGGTTATGGCTCAATAGAGGCAAGCCTTCTACTACATCATTCATAAATGAGTTAATGATTGCACTTAAGTATCTGAATGCTTTTTGAGCCTCTCCTCGCCCATGATCATTCACATATACTTTAGGCTCCTTACCCTCACTCACCCAACGCTTGTTCACTTCTCGCCTTCTATTACTTACTCGCTTTTGGATGTCCTGAAAACGCTGAAGAACCATTTCTCTAGTTATTTTAGAAAGAGGCAACGTCATCCAGTCAGAAAAGTTTCTATTTAACACGCTCGTTTGATCCTTTAACGTATTAGGTTTAAAAGGTTTAAGTTGATTGTATTGCTCAACAGCATCTTGAAGTATTAGACTTCTAGCCTTTCTACTAGCCTCAGCTTCGATCTTGCTGGCAATGTTAGCCTTCTTAACATCATTAGGGTTCACACCCTCACCAAGCATCATCAGGACGGGCTGAGCTTTCTTTCTCGCAACCTTTCCAGACATAACATCACAGCGTCCAATGACTACACTGCGAAGTTTATTAGCCCCAAACTGGCGAGCCTTAACTGTCCACACATCTCCACCTACGCGCTTACGCTTATATAGGCCAGATAATTGCTTGTCTTTTTGCCATTCACTCACTAGACTACACCTAGACTACAGAAGTTTCCTTTATTATATAACATGTACCGCCTATATACATGACTATTAGGGATATACGGGCTAATTATATGTATGATTAAAGGACTCATAATCCTTTGGTCGTCAGTTCAAATCTGACCAGGCCCACCATATCAAAACCTTTAGCATTCAATGCTTTGGGGCGACTTAGCCTAGCTTTTAGCTGGGCTTTTTTGTGTCTTTTATTTCACGGGGTAAGGCGGGGGTAAGGCTCAAACCACGCTTAAGTGTTAATTGTCCGTTTACTATATAAGAGCCTGGCGCATGTCTGTTACCAGTTTGCGCACAGCAACAAATTCTTTAGTTCTAAGACCATGCACATACCTATGATGGCTCTTTCCAAAGGTCTGGATCGCTGGCCCTGTAGACGCTCCACCGTGGCGTTTACATCTACCATTACAAACTATTGCCCTTATGCTTACAGAAGCCCCCTGAGCACGTTCTGGCCCCACAAATGGGCAAGGTGTGTAGGTTAAACTGATTAGCCGTTACGAGTGCTTTAATGGTACAGACATAAAAAAGCCCCGAAACCCTTGATTAATAAGGTAACGAGGCTTCTTTTGAGTCTCAATAATAACGTTTGAAACTCGTATATGGTGGAGATGGGGGGAGTTGAAACCTTATCCAAAACTCATCTAAATGTACATTTTTAAATACACATAGCTAATAGGGTGCCATAAAAACGCTACGTTTAAAGTTATGTGCGTCCATCCCAAACAAAGCCTAAGGCATCTAATCTCTGCTTACGTTCAGGAATAGTCACCTCATTCTTCATCATCTTAATCCCAGTAGACATTAGCTATGCTTTATTGTTTAGGCCTCTAACGATGTCCTGAGTTACATGAGCCACCTGAAGCTCTATAGCGTCAGCAGGGTATTAAAGTTCATTTAGCATAGTGCTGGCATTATGTACCAATATAGCGAAGGCGTACTTCCAGACTATAAGCGAGCCTACATAAGGGATTTAAAGTTCATCATCCTGGCTGTTGGCGCTCCTACCGAAGACAATTCCAGCAACACTAAAATTGATGCAGGTGCCGTTTACGTCTTCAATCGAGCGGCTGCATCATGGACCCAAAAAACCATGCTCACTGCCAGCATTCCCGAACAGTTTGATAATTTTGGTTATAGCCTGAGCCTAAGTGACGATGGACCTCACTGGCAGTTGGTGCGCCTAGAGAAGACGGTAAACCTTCAACCATTAATAACTCAGGTTCCGTTTACTTCTTTAATGGATCGGGAGCAATATGGACCAAGAATGCCATCCTCAGGGCCGATAATGCGGGTGAAGGTGATGGTTTTGGAGCGAGCGTCAGCCTAAACAGCGACGGCACTGTAATGGCCGTTGGCGTACCAGAAGAAGACTTCAGTGGCTCAACTACGGACTCAGGTGCCGTGTATCTCTACTAAACCTAAGTCAGACTTGAATACCCCAAGGCCATCAAACGATTGCAATACAGTCATTGAGCTCGGGTCTTGGGGGGGGCTAGGGATGTGTCAGGAACACCTATAACCTTAATTAAGGCCGAATCTAGATCGTCAGTTTTGCTCAAGACAGAAGCCAACTGTCAACCCTACGCGACTGCCAGAATAGTTATTAGCACCTAAATTACCATAGCCTTGCCACGTTACTTGGCCAAGTATGAGCATCTGTAAGACGCCTCACCAAATGCTTCATCATCACCACAGTGTACTTTATAGAAGCAGTTCTTTATCAACACCATTGCCTAAACAGACTTATAGGTATGGCTATTAATATCAAGAGGACGGTTTTAGAATCCCTGAGGTCCTAACTTAGAGGAAGTACCTCAACTCGATGTTCGGGCGCTAAAACGTAATGGATTATTTGATCTAAGCGCTTCAAATGGCTCAATTAAGTGGACAAACTTAGGGCTCTCAGAATGCGCTTTAATCCATATTTTCCAAAATAATAACTTGGACAGTTATTAGAACACTAGCTGCCATTGCTATGGCCTCACTCCTTTGCAATGTATGAGCAGCTGTTGCGGTTTTAGCTATCGCTCATACATCTTCCAACATCAATTAAGCGCATATAGCCCAATTGTAGGCTGCGCTTGCTAATTAGGTAATCTAGTGTTCCCAATGTTTGTTAATTCTGCTTAAAAACTTCTGCAAGGCTAAAAGTTTGAATGCATTTTATATATAATAATACTACGTCGGTAGTATGTTTCATAAAGCTTAAGTTATTAGAGGCCATTGTGTTGAAATTCTGTATCCAAATCGTCTTCGTATTAATCGCGTCATTCATGGCAACCCACGCAGTATCTCAAGATCCATCAAGTTGGTCTGATAAGACTGTGTGCAGGCTCGCTCTAAACCAGCAGGGCGATCTTCAGTACCTTCAAGAGGCTAAAAAGAGAGGGTTGAGTTGTGTGAGTGAACTTACCAGAATTCCAAGCTCAACAACAAAGATCAATAGCAGTTCAGCGGATTATGGGCTTAAAGTTTTGGATGAACATAAATTTGAATGTATGAATGAAACATTTGATAAGTTCATTAACGTCTTTGGTGTATATGTTGCTGGGACCAATAAAGCAGCAATAGAAAAAGTAATACATACGGCTGGAATCTTAGCTCAGTATTTAGATAATGATGAGGATGGTTTACCTGACGACGCTAAAATTTCATATTATCTTTCAGAACATAACTTTATAGTTCCAGTATGGAGCGAAGAAGAAAGAGAGGGGTTCACCCAAAACTCACATGGCACTCCTTGTGAAGATAATATTAGGTTGCAGGCTAGTATGTATTACACCGAAGACCGTTGGGCAATTGGCGGTATACAAAAAACGGGGCAATGGGATACTAACTTAGAAGAGGTTTGGCACATTGTGTCTGCCGCTTGGTATGAAGTTTATTCAGACTATTTTGGTGATAATAATTCATTGCTTCTTCGAGCCATGAATAAGGCTCGGGGTGATGTTTTCAAGACAATTCCATCAACCTATCCAAAAAATGCATGGTATACCTATTATGATGAAACCTGTGATTACAGTTGTCAAAGCCACGAATATTTTTATTGGATTTTAATGGCAAACATGAGTGCACTTGATCCATCTTTGACCGATAAGTGTGAGCGGTCTTCACGTGAATGGAACATTTGTAATCAGTCTGAATTAAGGCAACAAGATGCATTGGCATACGAATTACTTAATGAGTATGATCTTGTACTTCCAACCCAAATCCCAAATGGTCAATACAGGCCCTCAGCAGCAATCTATTCTGTTGAGTCCTCAATTGGAACTGCGCCTGATTCAAGCAAACCCGCAGTATTAA
>Ga0209482_1001994_pt1 | contig 13137 bp, 14 predicted proteins | sample CoawatmetaG10DNA_FD_187512 | JGI IMG/M metagenome (GOLD analysis project Ga0209482, IMG submission 187512) | Marine microbial communities from the West Antarctic Peninsula - Coastal water metaG104-DNA (SPAdes) (version 2) | ecosystem: Environmental > Aquatic > Marine > Coastal ...
ATCAAATACAATAGAGATTTAATATCTTTTAAGATTGGTGCTGAATTAAATGAATCTTTAGCAAATAGCCTTAATCTCTAGATAAAATTTAATTAATAGTATGTTTTTTTAAGAATAATTCAATGTTTTTGTATAAATTAGCCTTTGTTTTAATAAAACACTTATGCAATCAAAATTTAAATTAGATGAAATAGATCATCAAATACTAGACATGTTAATTGACAATACTAGAGTTCCTTTTACTGACATAGCAAAAAAACTTTTGATTTCAGCTGGAACTGTTCATGTAAGAGTTAAGAAAATGGAAGATGCTGGTCTAATAAAAGGTTCTTCATTAATATTAGATTATAATAAGCTTGGTTATTCGTTTATCGCTTATGTTGGAATATACTTAGAGAATACATCTCAAGTTCAATTTGTTGTAGAGAGGATTAATGAAATTCCAAATGTAACTGTAGCTCATATAACAACTGGAAAGTTTAATATTTATGCAAAGATTAGAGCAAAAGACACTAACGATGCTAAGGATATTATATTTAAATTAGATGATATTGAGGGTGTTTACAGGACTGAATCCATGATTTCTCTTGAAGAGAGTATTAATGATAAAAAAAGATTAATGCATGCGATTTTCAACGAACTTATCTAAGCTCATTTAAATAATATAAAAAAGACTCTTTAATAAGCTTATCATCGACTTTTTGATCTATAACTACTTCGCCAATATCTTTTAATAGTACAAAATTAATTTCACCATTTCTATTTTTTTTATCGTACTTAAGAAGTTTAATTATCTGATTGATATCAATATCTGTGAATTTAGTTTTTTTGAAAATATTTAGAAAAAATTTATTTATAGAATTGTTCAAGTCTTTATTGAAACCCAATTTAATAGTTGATATATATCCTTCTAATATCATGCCAATGGCTATACTTTCTCCGTGTGTTAGTGTTTGATGATGTTTAGAATTCAAACAAAATGACTCTACAGCGTGTCCAATTGTATGTCCATAATTTAATACTTTTCTGATGTTTTTTTCATTTGGGTCCTTATCTACAATTTCAGATTTAATTAATATTGAGTTGTAAAAAGTATAGCCTATCTGAAAATCAGTTATATCAATAGTTTTAATTTTATCCCAATTATTTTTACTGGAAATTAATGAATGTTTTATCATTTCACTAAAACCAGAATTCATTTCAATTTGAGGTAATGTTTTTAAGAAAATTGGATCAATTATAATCATAGATGGATTATTAATCACCCCAATTTGGTTTTTTATATTATTTAAATCAACTCCTGTCTTACCTCCAATAGAAGCATCAACCATTGCTAATAGGGTAGTAGGTACATTGATAAAATCGAAACCTCTCATAAAAGTAGAAGCTACAAACCCTCCAAGATCAGTTACCACTCCACCTCCTAAATTTATTATTAATGAACTTCTATCAGCTCCAGCTTCAGAGAGACTGCTCCATATTATTTGACATGTAGATATATTTTTGTTTTCTTCTCCTTTAGGAAAACTAATTTCTATGAAACTTCTATTTTTAGATTTGTTTAATTTAGAAATAAAAATATCATAACAATATTTAGTCGTATCACTATCAGTTAATACAATGATTTTTGATAAATCATTTTCATCTAAATATGTGTTTAATTTAGAATAAGCATTTTCTCCAAAATGAATTGGATAGTTGTTTGTTGAAATAGACTTCATAGATTAAAAATAATATTAAAAATAGTAGTTTATAATTTATAAAGTACAATGTATATGAATATATTTGTTTAGTTTTTATAGGATGGAAAATAACTTATTTGATAATACAGAAATAGCTTTTAAAAGCAAGTCTAAAATGGACTTATATCGAGGGTATTATATATTTAAAATCATCTCCAAACCTATTGTTGTTTCTATTTCAAAGTTTTTTTTAACAAAATTCCCTTTTCTTTTAGGTGGCCTAACTAAGTGGTTTGTAAAGTCTTCTATATTTAAACAATTCTGTGGTGGTGAAACTGAAAAGGACTGTATAAAAACAGTAGAGAATTTAAGTTCTAGTAATATTTACTCAATATTAGATTATTCTGTTGAGGGTTTAGTAGATAATTATGCTTTTGATAATACTGTTTCTAGAACCTTAAATCTAATTGATTTAAATACGGATAATAATTTTCCGTTTATAGTATTTAAACCCACAGCAATCGGTGAATTTAGTCTATATGAAAAGGTTTCTAAGGCTGAATCATTATCGATAGATGAAGAGCTTGAATGGAATAAAATTATTGACAGATTTGAATTAATATGTGAGAGAGCTTCATTAAAAAATGTTTCTGTTTTAATTGACGCTGAAGAATCTTGGATTCAGCCTAGTGTAGATCAAATATTTGAAAATTTAATAATTAAATATAACTCTAAACGAGCCACAGTTTATAATACAGTTCAAGCTTATAGAATTGATAGATTATTTTACATTAAAGAGCTAAAAAACAAATACTTTAACACTAGCGTTAATATCGGAATTAAGCTTGTTAGAGGTGCTTATATGGAAAAAGAACGTGATAGAGCTTTAGATTTAAAGTATACTTCTCCAATCCATAATAGCAAAAACGAAACAGATAAAAGTTTTAATGATTGCATGAATTATATTTTTAATAATATTAATTTATTTTCAATTTTTATTGGAAGTCATAATGAACAAAGTAATACTCTAGCAATTAAGTATATGAGTAATCATAAAATCCCTGTTAATGATGGTAAGGTTTGGTTTAGTCAACTATATGGGATGAGTGATCATATCAGTTATAATTTATCTCATCTTGGATACAACGTAGCTAAATATTTACCTTTTGGGCCTGTAAAGGATGTTATTCCATATCTACTAAGAAGGGCAGACGAGAACAAATCAGTTGGTGGTCAAACTTCCAGAGAATTATCACTATTTAGTAAAGAAATAAATAGAAGAAAGAATTATTCTAAAGTATAGCTAATAATCTTAACTTCATTTTTGCAATTCTCTAATTCTACAGAATAATTTATTTGATCTATTTTTGTTTCAATTATATAAATATTACAACTATCTAATTTAGTATTACTTTTCGAGAAATTGACTTCTCCGAATTTTACAATTTCCTGAACTCTAGAAGTTGTTATTTTATTTTTAGCAATTGCAGTAAGTAGTTTAGGTGAATAATGAAAACTCTTACTACTAATGTCATTAATTACTCTTGAATTAGGTAGGTAATTAAACTTTGTTTTCTTTTTCTGAAATAAAAAAGCTAAAAAAATCAAACCTATTGAGAGTCCAACAAAAAAATAAATAAGCCTGTTAATTAATTTCATATAATATTATTAATATTGTTATAATCTATTTTAAATAATTCTTGAATCATCTTATTAGTATTTAATCCGTTAAATAAGTAAACACCATTTTTTAATGAATTATTATTTCTTATAAAATTCTCAAAACTACCATACTTTATTGACTTGATTAAATATGGAGTTAGAATATTACTCAAACAAATAGATGATGTCCTTGAATACCTAGAAGTTATATTAGGAACGCAGTAATGGATTACTTCGTGCTTTACAAATGTTGGCTTGTCATGACTTGTTATTCTACTTGTCTCAAAGACACCAATGGTGTCCAAACTAGTATCTATTATAACAGCACCTTTTTTCATTTTCATTACCATTTCCTCACTAACTATCTGTTTAGTAGTCTCGTTATCTTTTACAGCCCCAATTGCTACGTCACATCTCATCAAGGCCTTTGTAAGTTGTTTTTTTTGTATTGTAGAGGTGTAAATAGGTTTTTTAATTAATTTTTGAATTTCATTTAATCTAAAAATTGAATTACTAAAGATTTTAACCCTTGCTCCAAGTTTTGTTGCAGTAATAGCCGCAGATTCGGCCACTTTATCAGATCCAATTATCACTACATCAGTAGGAGGGACCCCACTTAAATTGCCGAAAAACAATCCTTTACCGCTATTGCTAGTGTTTGATAATAATTCAGAAGATATCAAGACAGAAGCTTGTCCAGAAATCTCACTCTGTTGACTGACAATTGGGAATGAACCATCTCTTTCTTTTATAAACTCAAAGGCAATACAAGTTATTTTTTTACTAATTAATACTTTTAAATTATTTAAGGAATGCTCCGTTAAATCTAAAGCAGATATTAGTATTGAGTTTTGTTTAATTAAATTAATTTCTAAATCATTTGGTGGCGCTATTTTTAAAATTATAGGACAATTGTATATATCCTCTTTATTATTAACTATAATCGCCCCAGCTTCAGAGTAATCTAAATCAGTAAAATTTGATCCATCACCAGCTCCGGATTCTATATTAATCTTAAAATCATTTGATGTAAGGTAGCTAACAGAATCAGGGGTTAAGCAGATTCTTTTTTCATTTTCAGAGTCTTCTTTTGGTACTCCAATAATGAACTCTTTTTTTATTTGAGTTAATTCTAGCCTTTCTTCCTGTGGAATTAGTTGTTCCTTACTAAATGGATAATTAATTTTATTCATTTAAAATTATTTCTATTGTTCTTCTATCTCCTTTTATTTCTGTAAAATTAATCAAATTCACATTATCTGGTATTAAGTTAGGTATTTTTTCTGCCCATTCGATAAAACACCAGACATCTTCTCTTAAATAATCTTCAAAACCAATATCAAATGCTTCTATTTCATTTTTAATTCTGTAAAAATCAAAATGATAGACTACAGAATCTTTTGTTTCATACTCATTTACTAACGAAAAACTTGGACTAGACACGGAGTCATTACTACCTAATTCATTTACAATAGCTTTTATTAGAGTTGTTTTTCCAGAACCCATTGGTCCGTTAAATAAGAGATATTTACTATTAATATTATTTAAAATAAAATTTACAGCTAAGCCAATATCACTAATTTTATAATACAATGTTTTATTCATGATTACTTTGGATCTAACACAACATATGGGATTATGATTTCTTCCATTGATACGCCGCCGTGCTGGTATGTGTCTTTAAAATAAGAGACATAGTGGTTAAAATTGTTAGGATAAGCAAAAAAATTATCATCTTTAGCAAAAACAAAAGGACTGTTTATAGATACCGATGGTAGGCCTATAGTAGATGGATTAACAAATGATATTACTTCCTTGTCGTTATAAGACAAGCTTCTACCTGTTTTGTATCTGAGGTTCGAACTTAAGTCTTTATTCCCAATTACTTTAGTTGGATTCTTTACATTAATAGTTCCATGATCTGTAGTTATTACTAGCTTAATATTTAATTCACTCGCTTGTTTAATAATACCCATAAGTGGAGAATTGATAAACCAACTTGCTGTCAATGATCTATAGCTTTTATCATCAGAAGCTAATTCTTTAATCATCTCCATCTCCGTTTTAGAGTGAGAAAGCATGTCAACAAAATTATAAACTAGAACTATTAAATCATTTTCAAGTTTTGAATTAAAATCTTCCTCAAGTTTTTTACCTTTTTTAAGATTTGTTATTTTAATATATTCTGTTTTTAAATTAGATAAACCAAGAGTTTTTAAGTTTTCTAAAAGTAATTCTTTTTCATAGAGATTTTTGCCACCTTCTTCGTGATCAAACTTCCAGTATTGAGGAAATTTTTTATATATATCTAAGGGCATTAATCCAGAAAACAATGAATTTCTAGCGTATTGAGTTGCAGTTGGTAAAATACTAAAATATGCCTCTTCATTAGATTTGTTATAATATTTTAAAACATGTGGTTCTATTGTTTTCCATTGGTCATATCTTAAATTATCAATTACAATAAATAATGTTTTTTCACTGGTTGAAATATCTTTTATTAAGCGTTCAGATATTAATTTGTTAGAAAATAGTGGTTTATCTAAATCATTATTAACCCAATTCTCATAGTTTTTATCTATAAACTTTGCGAAAGCAATATTACATTCCGTTTTTTGAGACGCTAATATTTCTTGCATAGTGGATTCATCTGTATCATTTAATTGCAATTCCCAATAAATCAATTTTAAATATAAGTTAACCCAGTCCTTATAGCTATTTGCTTGAGTTAGTTCATTTGTGATATTTCTAAACTCTTGTTGATAATTTGTTAAAGTTTTCTCTGAAACTAATTCATTTTTAGATATTGATTTTTTTAAACTTAATAAGATTTGATTAGGGTTGACAGGCTTAATCAAATAATCTGATATTTTATTCCCAATAGCATCTTCCATTATATTTTCCTCTTCACTTTTTGTAATCATGATAACAGGAATATTGTAGTCTAACTCATTAATTTTATTTAAAACCTCTAATCCACTTAAGCCATTCATGTTTTCATCTAATAATACGGCTGAATAGCTGTTGTTTTTAAACATTTCAATACCTTCCACACCATTATTAGAAGTGTCTAGTGAATAGCCCTTATTCTCAAGAAACATTAAGTGAGGTTTTAGTAACTCTATTTCATCATCTATCCAAAGAATTTTCATATTTAAGTAATTATTATTAATATAATATTAAACGTATAAATTTAAACAATTATTACAATCAAATAAATATATGTCTTTTATATAATCATACATTATGATTTAGCGCATGTTTTACCATATTTTTCATATTTTTGCAGAGTATGGAATATACTTCTTTAAAAATAGCCGAATATTTAAATGGTAAACTTGAAGGTAACTCTAGTTTGGTTGTTTCTAATGTTGCAAAAATTGAAGAAGCTGACAAAAATTCTATTACATTTCTATCCAATAAGAAATACACTTCACTAGTCTACAAAACTAAAGCTGCTCTAATAGTAGTGGATAAAGATTTTAAAGCTGAATCAGATATAATTCCGATGTTGATTAGAGTAGACAATGCTTATATCGGCTTTGTTAAATTATTACACCTGTTTAACACTACTACTGAAATAAAGTCCGGGGTTAGTAAACTTTCTGAAGTATCTAAAACCGCTCTAACTAGCAATAATATTTTTGTGGGTGCTTTTTCAATAATTAGCTCAGGAGCTCAAATACTTGATAATGTTCAAATTCATGAAAACGTATTTATAGGTGAAAATGTAAAGATTGGTAACAATACCATAATTTACTCAGGTGCCAATATTTTAAAAGATTCCGTTATTGGAGACAACTGTATTATTAATTCAAATGCAGTTATTGGTTCTGATGGATTTGGATTTGCACCTGATAAAAAAGGTGTCTATATTAAAATACCTCAAATTGGTAATGTTATAATAAAAAACAATGTTAGTGTTGGTGCATTAACTTCAATTGATAGAGCAACTTTAGGGTCAACTATTATACATGAAGGAGTTAAACTTGATAATCAAATTCAAATTGCTCATAACGTAGTTATTGGTAAAAATACCGTAATAGCTGCCCAGTGTGGAATAGCAGGATCTTCAAAAATTGGAGAAAATTGTCAAATTGGAGGACAAGCTGGTGTTAGTGGTCATTTGACAGTTGGTGATAATGTTACTATATTAGGTAAATCTGCCGTAACAAGCAATGTGAAGAGTAACACAACTGTTAAAGGTTCTCCTGCATTTGATGCATTAGCCTTTAATAAATCGTATGTGCATTTTAAAAATTTAAATAATAAATAAAATGATTACTACAGAAATCAAACAAACAACAATAGCTAAACCAATCTCTTTAACTGGGGTAGGTTTGCATACTGGACAAGATGTTAAGTTAACTTTCAAGCCTGCTATTGCTAATAATGGTTATACTTTTACTAGAGTTGACTTAGAAGGTAGTCCTATTATTGAAGCTAACATTAACTTCGTTACTAGCACGCAAAGAGGTACTGTTTTAGAAAAAAATGGTGTAACAATTCAAACTTGTGAACATGTTCTAGCTGCTTTAGTTGGATTAGAAATTGATAATGTTAATATAGAGTTAAGCTCTTCTGAACCTCCAATCATGGACGGTTCATCAAAATACTTTGTTGAAGCGCTAGAGTCAGCAGGATTAGTAGATCTTGAAGTTTTTAGACAAGAATACGTTGTAAAAAATGTTATTACTTATAAAGATAATAAATCAGGTAGTGAGATTACAATTATTCCAAGCGATCATTATGAAGTAACAACTATGGTGGATTTTGGCACTAAAATTCTTGGGACACAAAATGCAACCTTAAGTAATTTAAAAGATTTCAAAAAAGAGATCTCAAACTCAAGGACTTTTAGTTTTCTTCATGAGATTGAAATGCTACTAAATGAAGGATTAATTAAAGGTGGAGATTTAAATAATGCCATAGTCTATGTAGATAAAGAACTATCTGAATCTACAATGGAAAAATTAAAAATCGCTTTCAATAAAGAGCATATAAAAGTAAAGTCAAATGGGATACTTGACAACTTAACATTACATTATCCAAATGAGGCTGCAAGACATAAATTACTTGATGTAGTTGGAGATTTAGCACTTGCAGGTGTTAGACTTAGAGGTAAAGTTATAGCGAATAAGCCAGGACATTATGTAAATACACAGTTTGCTAAAAAGCTTAGTGATATTATAAAAATAGAAAGAAAAAACAATGTTCCTGTTATTGATTTAACTAAAGAGCCAATAATGGATACAACTAGAATAATGGAAGTTCTTCCTCATAGACCACCATTTTTATTTGTTGATAAAATTTATGAGTTAACAAGCTCTAAAGTAATTGGATTAAAAAATGTAACTATAAATGAAACTTTCTTTCAAGGCCATTTCCCTGGTTTCCCTGTGATGCCTGGTGTTCTTATTGTAGAGGCAATGGCTCAAATTGGAGGTATTCTTGTTTTAAACACATTTGAAAACCCGGAGGATTATTTGACGTTCTTTGCGAAAATTGATAAGGTAAAATTTAAAAATAAAGTATTTCCCGGTGACACAATAATATTTAAATGCACATTAATTTCGCCTATTAGAAGAGGTATTTGCCATATGCAAGGATATGCATATGTAAATGGTAAACTTTGTGCAGAAGCTGAATTAATAGCTCAAATAACTAAAGTTAAATAAATGAAACAACCCTTAGCATATATACATCCAAGCGCTAAAATTGCAAAAAATGTAGTTATTGAACCATTCACAACAATAGATGGCAATGTTACTATTGGACAAGGAACATGGATAGGTCCAAATGTAACCATTATGGATGGCGCTAGAATTGGAAAAAATTGCAGTATATTTCCAGGCTCTGTAATTGCTGCTACTCCACAAGATTTAAAATATAATGGAGAAGAAACAACTGTAGAAATTGGAGATAATGTTACCATCAGAGAATGTGTTACCATTAACAGAGGAACTACTGACAGAATGAAGACTGTTATTGGTAATAATTGTTTAATAATGGCTTACTGTCACGTAGCCCATGATTGCATAGTAGGAGATAATTGTATATTTTCAAATAATTCAACTCTTGCAGGTCATGTCACAGTAGGGGATTATGTTATTATTTCAGGAATGGCAGCAGTTCATCAATTTTGTTCTATTGGTGACCATGCTTTTGTTACTGGTGGATCATTAGTTAGAAAAGATGTCCCTCCTTATGTAAAAGCGGCTAGAGAACCACTTTCTTATGTTGGAATAAACTCTGTTGGTTTGAGAAGAAGAGGTTTTGATTCAAAAAAAATATCTGAAATACAGAATATATACAGGTATCTATATCAAAAGAATTATAATAACTCTCAAGCAAGCCAGATTATAGAAGCTGAAATGGAAGCTTCACCAGAAAGGGATAAGATTTTACAATTTATAAAAAATTCACATAGAGGTATAATGAAAGGTTACTTCAAATAAAATTTAAATATGGCAAATACTAGTGATATAAGAAACGGATTATGCATAAATTATAACCATGATGTTTATAAAGTTATAGAGTTTTTGCATGTTAAACCAGGGAAAGGACCTGCTTTTGTTAGAACAAAATTAAAGAGTGTAACTAATGGGAAGGTTATTGATAATACTTTTTCTTCTGGCCATAAAATAGATGAAGTAAGGGTAGAGACACACAAGTTTCAGTTTTTGTATAATGATGGAGAGGATTTTCATTTTATGAATACTCAAGATTATAATCAAATATCTTTAACTAAGTCATTAATTGATAATTCAAATTTATTAAAAGAAGGTGCATTAGTAACAGTAATTATTAATTCTGATGATGGACTTCCGTTATCAGTTGAGATGCCTGCTAGTGTTGTTTTAGAGGTAGTTTCTGCTGAACCTGGAGTCAAGGGTAATACAGCGACAAACGCGACTAAGCCAGCAACGGTTGAGACAGGTGCGATAATAAATGTTCCTCTATTTATAAACGAGGGAGATAAGATTAAGATTGAGACAGAAAAAGGAACTTATAAAGAAAGATATAAAGAATAAAATATGAGCGTATTAGTTAATAAAGAATCAAGGATTATCGTACAAGGATTTACAGGAAGTGAAGGTACGTTTCATGCTACTCAAATGATTGAGTACGGAACAAATTTAGTTGGAGGAGTTACACCTGGAAAGGGCGGTACTTCACACCTAGATAAACCAGTGTTTAATACTGTTAAAGAGGCTGTTACTAGTGTAGGTGCAGATACTTCAATAATTTTCGTTCCACCTGCATTTGCAGCTGATGCGATAATGGAAGCAGCTGATGCGAAAATTAAGACAATAATAACTATAACAGAAGGTATTCCAACTTCTGATATGATAAAAGTAAAAAATTACTTGAGTAATAAAGGCAGCATACTTATTGGACCTAATTGTCCGGGTGTAATTACTCCAGGTGAGGCAAAAGTAGGTATCATGCCTGGATTTGTATTTAAAAAAGGTAATGTAGGTATTGTTTCGAAATCTGGAACCTTAACGTATGAAGCTGCTGATCAAGTGGTTAAGCAAGGTTATGGAATTAGTACTGCAATTGGAATAGGAGGAGATCCAATTATTGGAACATCCACTAAGGAAGCATTAGAGATGTTGATAAATGATAGTGAAACTAATTGTGTTGTGATGATTGGTGAAATAGGTGGTCAATTAGAAGCTGATGCAGCTAATTGGTATAAATCTAGTGGTAGTACAAAACCCGTTGTTGGTTTTATAGCAGGTGAAACTGCTCCAGCTGGTAGAACTATGGGGCATGCAGGTGCAATAGTAGGCGGAAGCGATGATACTGCTCAAGCAAAAAAAGAGATATTAGCTGAATGTGGAATAAATGTAGTTAATTCTCCAGCAGATATTGGTAAAGAAGTTAAACTGATTCTTAATTAAAAAAAAGATGTTACTAAATAATAAAAATGTAATTATAACAGGAGCAACTAGAGGTATTGGAAAAGGTATTGCTATTGAATTTGCTAAGCAAGGTGCTAATATAGCTTTCACTTATAGTAGATCTGTAGAAGAGGCAAAAGCATTAGAGACTGAGTTACTAGACTTGGGCGTTAAAGCTAAGTCATATCAAAGTGATGCGTCAAAGTTTGATGAGGCTCATAGCTTAATAGAAGAAATATTGTCAGAATTTGATTCAATTGATGTTCTAATAAATAATGCAGGAATTACTAAAGATAATTTACTTATGAGAATGCAGGAGTCTGATTTTGATATAGTTATAGACGTTAACTTAAAGTCTGTATTTAATATGACTAAAGCAGTTCAAAGAACAATGCTTAAACAAAGAAGTGGATCAATAATTAATATGAGCTCTGTAGTAGGAGTAAAGGGAAATGCGGGTCAGACAAATTATGCAGCTTCTAAGGCAGGCATAATTGGCTTTTCAAAATCTGTAGCACTAGAATTAGGATCAAGAAATATAAGATGTAATGTAGTAGCACCTGGCTTTATAGAAACAGAAATGACAGCTAAACTAGATGAAGCTGTAGTTAATGAATGGAGAAAAGGAATCCCTTTAAAAAGAGGAGGAACTCCTTTAGATATAGCTAATACTTGTGTTTGGCTAGCTAGCGATCTGTCTTCATACGTAACTGGTCAAGTAATAAATGTTGACGGAGGAATGTTAACTTAATATTAACAATAAATTTAAATAAATTAAATAATTTTAATAATCAATAAAAAATAATAAAAATGGAAAAATTACCAAAAATTGGATTACCCTTAATCATATTATTTTCTTTAGTTCTACTAGTAGGAGGAAGACTATTTTACAATATTAACGCTGGTGAAGCTGGAGTTATCTTTAAAACATTTGACGGAGGTGTGGAAACTGAAAACCCACCACTTGGAGAAGGTTTTCAATTAGTATGGCCATGGAACAAAGTTGTTATCTATGAAGTTAGACAGCAAGAAGTGTTTGAGAAAATGAATGTATTATCATCTAACGGTCTTGAAATTAAGCTTGAAGCATCAGCTTGGTTCCAACCTGATTATGCGAATCTAGGTAGATTACATCAAGAAAAAGGGGTTAATTATAAAAGTAGAATTTTACTACCAGCAATAAGATCAGCTGCTAGAAGTGTAGTCGGAAGATATACACCAGAACAGTTGTATTCAAGTAAAAGAGATGCTATACAGACTGAAATTTATGATGAAACAAAGAAGATTGTTTCTGGACAATATATTCAGCTTAATGATATACTTGTAAGAGATGTTACTTTACCTCCAACTATCAAAGAAGCGATAGAGAGAAAATTAAAGCAAGAGCAAGAATCTTTAGAGTATGAATTTAGACTTGAAAGTGCAAGAAAAGAAGCTGACAAAGTGAGAATTGATGCTCAAGGTAAAGCTGATGCAAATAGAATCTTAAATTCTTCTCTTACAACTAATATATTAAGAGATAAAGGAATAGAAGCTACAATCAAATTAGCTACGTCAAATAATAGTAAAGTGGTTGTTATAGGAAGTGGAAAAGATGGATTACCTATCATCTTAGGTAATAATTAATGCCTACTTTTTCTTAAAAATTTTAAAAAAACTCCATAATTATTTTATGGGGTTTTTTTTATAAATATTCAGTTGTAGAAGTATGAATTTAAATAATTATTATTTAATAGAAATACAGTTTTTAGGATACAGGTTTCATGGTTGGCAAAAGCAGCCTAATTTAAAGACCGTACACCTGATGATAGATAGGACTATTAATTACGTACTTGAAGATAATAAATTTAAATCTTTAGGGGCGGGCAGGACTGATGCAATGG
>Ga0209482_1001996_pt1 | contig 13130 bp, 18 predicted proteins | sample CoawatmetaG10DNA_FD_187512 | JGI IMG/M metagenome (GOLD analysis project Ga0209482, IMG submission 187512) | Marine microbial communities from the West Antarctic Peninsula - Coastal water metaG104-DNA (SPAdes) (version 2) | ecosystem: Environmental > Aquatic > Marine > Coastal ...
GGTTATTGGTTTGACAATGACGCATGAGATGATCCTTAAAATTATCGTCAATCATAATCGAGTTCATATTAACGTATTCGGGATTCGTGTATATAGTCAAAATAAACTGTTTTGCGTGGAGTAAACCCATATCCATGTATATCGCACCTACGAGTGCCTCGAAAACGTCTTCAAGAATTTTAGGGTTCTTAAACCATTCGTTACGCATACCCTTCTCATCCATTTGAACCCAATTATATAAACCAAGTTTAGTTGCAATATCCGCTAACGTTTCACCTCTTACGAGTTTTGTACGCGCTTTAGTAAGAAACCCCTCTTGTCGATTTTCATACCGATCGAATAAAAATTTTGTAATGACAAAACCTAATACAGAATCCCCAATAAATTCGAGTGTTTCGAAAGATCCATCTACAGATTCGTCTTCCTTGAGTATAGATTTATGTCTAAAAGCTTTTTGGTACAAATCTAATTTAGTTATTTTTGTACCAACAAGTAATTCTACAGATTGCCTGTCAATTAACATGATTTAGTTATAGTATGTATGTATTTTTTAAGCCGTTTCGACTGGCTTACTGTAATGTGGACTCAAGTACTTTTGCAAATTCAAAAACGTGACTTGGGTTTCAGCTGGTGGTTCGAGCAAATCACGCAACTTATCGTCCAGTACCAAAACGCGGCCGTTGTCTGGATGCTTCAACCCCTTGTCGTTGACGTACTTGTTAATGGCGCGCGTGACGGTACTTCTAGAGACTAATTCACCTTCTGGTAATTCCAAAAACACACGAAGTTTTTCGGAGATGACTTGCTTGCGGTTAAACCCGTTGTTTTCGGCACGCTTAGCCGCCTTTTCCCCGTTTGGGTCGTCTTGTTTCGCCTTAACCTTTCTGACGATTTTAGAGAGCGTTTTGATATCGTTTCTGAGAGCGGTGATTTCTTCGAGTACGGATTCAATAGACATTTTATATATTACTTATGCCATCAATCTTTAAGTCTATTTTTTGAACGATAGATATGTACTGAGAACAAGTAGAATAATTACTAGTAATGATGAAAATTTAAAAAGATTATCTAGACGCAAAGGATACAGATACCCAAACCCATACGGTTGTCTAGGGTATAAATCATTATCTTGGCTTGGGCATCCACCAGAACAACACGTTGTTTTACATGGAATTATGTACCCTTTTTTACGAGTACTACAAATTTGATCTCTGTGTGGGTATGGTGTATCATAATCAGCATAACATCGACATGTATCTTCACACTCCATATTTATTATATAACGTATATAATAATGGACGAGAATATTTACTCGGAAACTGCGGTTTCGAAATTCATGAATAAAAATTTATTTTTTGGTGATCCAGTTTTAAAGAAATATTACGAACAGGATGAACTAAAAAAATTTAGAAATCGTGTAAATCGTATGCATTCAAAGGAGTCATTTGAAAAAATGGCCTACGTTGTTGTTACAGATTCTATACGTGATATTATATATGAAGTGATAAGTGAACTTACAGTATTTTTAAAACCAATGGGTGATATTATCATTAGTGGTGGTGAAGCGTTCAACGTATACATGGACCGTAACGATAAGGTCATTACGAGTGATATAGATACAAAATTTGCACCCCGTATGAAACCGGATGAAAAGTATTTCGGTAAATTACAAGCTGTTAAACTTCTTTTATGGAATAGACTCGGTGAAATATCAAAGAAGATAAATATTCGCGTTCGTGATCGCATTTTATCAAAAAAGAGTAAAATTGGTAAATTTATAGGGTTACGGTTTGGTGAGTCTGGTCCTTACGTAACGCGTCGATACAGTTTGATCAAAAAACGAAAAGGTGGTAAAAACAATCAACCATCAAAACGTAACGTATTTATTGATGTTGAACTATTCACACTCGATTTAAAAGTTCGATGGTATTCACCAGAGAAAAAACGCATTATGCCTATTAATCTAGGAGGTATTTTGGATATTGCATTTATGCGTCCAAATGAATTTGGGTACGAAGTTATTCAAACACGTAAAAAGGGTGTTACTTACCGTAATCAAACTACAAACAAAACGGTTATTAATAATAAGATATATGTCGCGGGTAAGACATTTTTAACTGATGATATATACCTTATGCAAAAACTCGGATTACGTCCAGAGAAGAAAGAAAAGGATCGTCAACGTATGGTAAAATTAGCCCGTATTATAACTAAAAAATCAATCAAGGCATCAGAACCAATGGAAAATATATTAAAAATGGTACATAAGACATCTAAAACACCAGCAAAGAAAGTTACATACGTTAAGAGTGTAAATATACAAAAAGCCAAACGTGTTGATCCTTCTAAATACGTTAGGTATACTTCAAAACCATCCAGAGATAAATTAACAAAACAAATCGTGTATGGTTTGGATTCATCAGTAAATACACTGAATATACCAGGGTTTAAACAGTCAAATGGTGCAAGTCGTTTTAACACAAACTCACTTACATGGAGACCTAATACAACTCATTCATACATCAAAAATGAATATGATTTCAGGCCAAACAGTACGACGAGTCTAAATTTACCAAAAAACATTAAAATGGAAGAAACACTCTATGGATTTAAACCAAATAGAGATAAATGGGTACCAAAACAAATCCTCGAAAAATCAGCAATGATACCATTTGTTGGGTTAAAGAATTGAGACCAATACAATATACAAAATGATTTACGATACTCTCTCAAAAGGCGAAGATGGATTATACCATTCTCGAGCATTAAACGATGAAAAGAAACGACACTTCATTCAATTGAATGAAGTGACTGTATCTGATGTTGACCAGGAAACAGGTGAAGTATCATTCGAAGTTACAGGTGAAGACAACCAGGCGAAGGTCGAATCTGTTCATGTTATCAATCTTCAATCTGCATCTGAAAATAGTAAGATGTGGTTCGGCAAAGAACTTCCAGAAAAGACAGTTTCTGGTGCATACACCAGAAGTGAAAATATTGAAACTGATCGTATTTCCGCAACACGTGTTTTCAATCACATGAAGGAAAGTGTTGAATTTAGTTCAATCACAGTGGGTATGTCATGTACAGCACTCGTGGAATTTTCTGGACTTTGGTTCGCGAAGAAAGCGTTTGGTCCATCTTGGAATATTGTTCAATTAAAAATTCATGAAGAAAAAATCCCAGAAGCAGAAGTAGAAGTCGAGAAGGAAGAAACATATCCAGACCAGTACATGATCCAGGATTCAGAATAAAAAAAATTGTTGATAGTATATAAAGATGAAGATGAAGATGAACAAAGTCTCTCCAAGACAGGTATTGATTGCCCTCGCCATCGCGACCGTAATCTACATCATGTTCTCCAATAACAAAAAATCCATGTATTCCGTTAAGGAAACTATGTACGCCCCATCTGGGTACGGTGGTGATGTCGGACCATCCGAGCCATTCGAACAATCCGAACCAGGAACAGCGTGTGAAATGAAGGCCGGTACCGGTCTTGCGTCGTCCCTCCTCCCACGTGAAGTTGCTTCCCAAGAAGACTTTGGTGAATTTGCCCCAGAAGATGTTCTCGCCGGTCAAAACTTTCTCGAACCAAGAGCCCAAGTTGGCTTCCCAGAAACGGTCAGTGGTGCTCTCAGAAACGCCAACCAACAAATCCGCGCCGACCCACCAAACAAAAAGGAACCATTTGTGTGGAACAACTCTACTATTGCTTCCGATACCATGCGTAGACCATTGTGTTAATTAATTTAAAGAATACAGGTATAGTTTATATATAAAATGTCTCAGGTTAATCCTACAGACGAACTCTCGAACAGCGTCTCTAAGTTGGTTGAATTAAACAAGCAAATTACAGAAGCCCGTGAAGATATTAAGGTCTTAACACAGGCCGAAAAGTCTCTCAAATTACAAGTTAAAAAACTTATGACCGATAATGGTCTCGATGTAATTAACCTTAAAAAAGGTAAAATTTCGGTTCGTAAAAGTTCCAGAAAAACGGGGTTAAATAAGACCTCAGTCAAGGAAGGACTTGTTTCTTTTTACGAAGGAAACGAACAACAGGCCGAATTAGTATTAAAGGTTATACTCGATAGTTTACCAGTAAAAGAATCTACTTCACTCGCTCTCACGGGAATCAAAGAAAAGAAACAAGAATAATGGTTTGGAGTCAATACGTCTACGAAGCCACGCACGGCAATGAAGCCTATAATAGCGATAATGACCAGGAAGTCAATGTCGATGAACCTCTACATATAAACGATTGGGAAGAAGTACACCATGAACATCTTCGTTATATGTGGGGGATACTACAACAGTATTTACACGATGCATACATGTCGCATCTCATTTTAAAATTTGCAAACTACGACGAATTTGTCGAGTTTTGCTTTTATAACTCCGAATACGGATCTTAGATAAATATGTAATGATTATATATACAAACATGCTCCCAGATATCACATCCCAAAAAGTCGCTATCCCAGCCTCTCTTTTTTTAGCGCTCAGTCCAGGTATTCTTCTCAGAACAAACGGTTCCAAAGTCGCTTTGAGAGACGGTCTCACTGGCAGAACCGCAGTCATGTTCCACGCCCTTGTCTTCTTCCTCACATTCTCTCTCGTCGCGAAAGCCATGGGTCTCGTCCTTACCAAGACAGATCTTCTCGTGACTACGTCTCTCTTCCTCGCACTCAGTCCAGGTATGCTCTTGACTCTCCCACCAGGTTCCAAAGGTGTCTTTATGTCGGGACAAACTGGTGTCCCAGCAGCCTTGGTCCACGCTTTGGTATTCGCGGTTGTCTTCGCTCTTTTGCGAAAGCAATTTCCTCAGTTCTATTAAGTGACATGTCCTATGAGTATCTTATTATAGGGCCAGGTGCCATGGGAATATTTTCCATGTTAGGATACCTTAAAAGTGTTGAAAACACGATTAAATATGTCAAAGAGTACTCAGGTGCTTCTGCGGGTGCTATTATATGCACTTTCTTATCACTTGGATATTCGATAGAAGAAACGTTATATAAATTACTCGAACTTGATCCAAGTAAACTTGTTAAACTTAATTTAAAGTGTTTTATAAACTCATATGGTTTGATTGACTTAAAACCTGTACGTCAGCAGTTAGTTAATTTATTAGAATTAGATCCAACGTTTTCTGAAATAGATAAAACCTTGTATATATCAGCTTTTTGTGTAAATACATCAAGGACTGAATATTTTTCGAAATATACACACCCCGATATGAAAGTCATAGATGCCATATGCATGAGTATTGCGGTCCCGTTCATATTCTCGTCGTATAGGTATAATGATATGGTATATGTAGATGGTGGTACATTAGAAACGTTACCTACAGCACCATTCCTCGATAAGAAATCACATAAGATTCTATGTATACGAATGAAAATGGAAACACAATTTATAGAAGAAATAAAGAGTCCTAAACAGTTTGCTGAAGCACTTGTTTCATCAACTTTAAATAATAGAAAAAATAATGACATAGAAAAAAGTACGATTATCGATATAGATATAGGTCAGGTCGACGTATTTAATTTTAACATGTCATATGAAGAAAAATTTCAAATGTATACAAAAAGCATATCGCTATAACTTTTTTGTTGAGTTATATCAATATGGATGCGTGTGACCCAGGATTAGATATTAGTAATCTTAGAACACTTATTAAACAAAATGCGGGTATAGACCTAAAATTGTCAAAAAATCAAATATGTGACGTGTACTCATTAGTCCAGGGTGGTAAACTTCCGTTACCGCCACTAATTTTGAGTAAAGATGGATCGTATTTAGTTGATGCTAAGTCACCATTAACACGTAAGGATTTTGATACGTTGTTTAGTTCGACATCTAGAGTTAGCGAAATACGGAGAATTGCAAAGAAAGTGGGTGTTGTGCGTTACGCCGATAAGAAACTTACGAAGCAACAACTCACTGATATAATTGGTAGACGTTTACACTCTATGAACGTACACGAACCAGTTAAATTAAGGTCTGTTCAAAAGAAACAGATTGAGAAAAACGCGTTTAATAATAATGTAAATTTGGTCAATAATTTGAACGTGAACCGACTCAATAACAATTTGAACAACGTGAACAACTTGAACAACGTAAACCGAGTGAATAACTTGAACAATTTGAACCGCGTGAACAACAGTGTAAACCAAGTGAACAACAACGTCAATCGAGTGAACAATTTGAATCGCGTGAACAACAGTGTAAACCGCGTGAACAACAGTGTAAACCGCGTGAACAACAGTGTAAACCGTGTGAACACAGTGAATAACCTGAGTTCTAAAATAAAAAAGAACGAAAAACCACGGTTTTTAAACGGGGGTAATATAAAAACGTCTACAAACAACAAACCAAAATCAAATATAAAAGCGTTTACAAGTAAAAAAACAAAAAGACCATCATTTTTAAATAAAAGTTTTATACCATCGAATAGAGTTAAACCAAAAAATGGGTATATTTTTAAGACTGGAAATATGGGGTTGGGTATGTACAAAAACAATAAGGTGGTTCAGGGTCCAGTAGGTCCCCCCGCACCTGCCCCGTCTCCAGCTCCAGCTCCAGCTCCAGCTCCAGCTCCAGCTCCAGCTCCAGCTCCAGCTCCAGCTCCAGCTCCAGCTCCAGCTCCAGCTCCAAACAAACCAAACAAACCAAACAATATTGTGAACAAACCAAACAATATTGTGAACAAACCAAACAATATTGTGAACAAACCAAACAATAAAAATGAATTGAATAGAAAAGCAGAAGCAAACCGTTTGGCTAGGGAAAAGGCGAATCAAAATGCTAAAAACGAAGAAAACCGTTTGGCTAGGGAAAAGGCGAATCAAAATGCTAAAAACGAAGAAAACCGTTTGGCTAGGGAAAAGGCGAATCAAAATGCTAAAAACGAAGCAAACCGTTTGGCTAGGGAAAAGGCGAATCAAAATGCTAAAAACGAAGAAAACCGTTTGGTTAGGGAAAAGGCGAATCAAAATGCTAAAAACGAAGAAAACCGTTTGGTTAGGGAAAAGGCGAATCAAAATGCTAAAAACGAAGAAAACCGTTTAGAAAAACAAAAGGCTAAAAACGAAGCAATTCGAATAAAAAAAGAAACTATTCAGCGTCTGAGAAATGGATATAACGTAAATAACACGGTAGCTAAGAATATTATAAACGGATTTGAAAAGGGTGGTATGTTTGCACCAAAAACAGAACAGAATACTATAAACAGAATTACAAAGGCAAAGAAGAAAATATCAAACAAAGAAGAAAATAATAATACAATAGAAGAATCTAAACGGCAAAGAAAGATCAATGCTAATGCGTTACGAGAAAATTATACAAACAATGCAGTGGCATTGAAGATCATAAACAGTTTTGAAAAGGGTGGAATGTTTGCTCCTATAACAAAACAGAATACTATAAACAGAATTACAAAGGAAAAACAGAAAATAAATGGGAAGAAAGAAAAGAATAATGCATTAGAAGAAGTTAAACGGCAAAGAAAGATCGATGCTAATGCGTTAAGACAAAAATATGGTAATAATGTGAATGCAAAACCAATAATTAATAAATTTGAAAAAGGTGGGATGTTTGCGCCAAAAACAGTTGCGAACGTCAATTCAAAAATTATTAGTATACGTAAAAAACAAGCTGTGTTAAATAAAAAAAGAAATGCGAATAATACGAAAAACCGTGAAAACTTTAATGCGAATACTGCTTTAAATAATTTACAGAAACAAAATAATATCAAAGAAAAACAAAATAAATTTAATAAAGCCGCGAAAGAAGCTGAAGAGGCTAAAGCCAAGGCTACGGAACAGAAAATAAAAGCGGAAGAGGCGAAAAAACGAGCGGAAGAAGCAAACCGTAAATCTAAAGAACTTAATATCAAAGAAAAACAAAATAAATTTAATAAAGCCATGAAAGAAGCTGAAGAGGCTAAAGCAAAGGCTACGGAACAGAAAAGAAAAGCAGAAGAGGCGAAAAAACGAGCGGAAGAAACACGAAAATTTGCGAAGGAAGAAGCTAACCGAAAAGCCAAGGAACTTGCCGAACAGAAGAAAAAGAAGGAAGAAATGATCATAAAAAAGAAGGAAGAATCACTCACAAAAAAGAAAAAGGAAGACGAAGAAAGGAAGAAAAAGGAGGTTGAAAATAAAAAGAAGGCCGCGCAAAATACACAAATGCGTGCATCTCTCACTAAAAAGGTTAAGTCGGCACAAATGGACCAAAAAGTTAAAAATAAATTATTGAACCAACTCAAAAATTACAGTGTTCAAATTCGAAATGTTGCACCAGGTATTGAGCAAACAATCAAATCGGAAAAATTGAACAGTAATTATAATAATGTAGAGAACAGAAAGAAAAGACAAGAAGTTAAGAAACAACTCGCAACGTATATTTCTACAGCGTACCCAAATATGTCTAAAGCTAATCGTGGTAAATATATTAAACGGGCTAACCTTACACAATGGAGAAAAGGATTCCTTACAGGGAGTCAAGGTATGGGTGTAAATCAAGCACTTGAACGAATTAAGGTAAATATTCGCGAAAATATGAAATTGAAAAAGCCACCTCCTCCACCACTCCCACAAAAAAATAAAAAGGCGAACCTCAAAAAGTTGGTTAATAATACCATGAAAGGTCGCGCGGCTAAAAATGTAAGTAGACTCAAAAAGAATATAAATGAAGGTGTATCTGAAATGGCAGTCAAGACCAGACTCGCACAATTAAATAAACAAACGAAGTATCAACAGAAATAAGTATTTAAAAGAATTAATATAATCTAATATATAATAAAAAAATGATGACAAAACCAATGAAAAGTTTAAGATGTTACGCGGCAATTCACATGCCTTTCGAAGCTGTAATGGTATTTTTAGGTTCTATAACAACTTGGTACGGAGGAATTTTTCCAATTTTACCATTGGTTGGTTCTTCTGTAGTAACATGTTGTGCTAAGTGTTGTTGTACAAGTAACAGGGGTAAAGGAATTGTTGTAACTTATATAGCTTTAAATTCCGTTGCATTTCTAGGATCTATATGGGATTATTTTGCATTATCGAGTGTTAAAAAGCATTGTGATGACATATCAGAATGGTCAACTATAGATGAATACTGTAACTATGTAGATGCTACTACCGCATTTGCAATAATTTGTTTCATATTCAGGGTTATGGGTATAATTCTCGCGAGTTGTGTTGCTTGTTGTCGACCAGCAGAATTGGAAACGATAACCGATCCACCGTTAGCAGTTGTAATGGAAACGAAATAATAATATAAAAGAAATAATCTAATCAATAATAAAACATGCAAAGAGTTTTTGTAAATTACCCACGTTTTATTAATGATAATAAGAAAATTAAAATTACTAAATCAAAACGTGTCAAACCTCTGTCTCGATCTTTAGTGATATCTAATTCTGTTATAAAAAAACCAGATTTATCTGACCCCGTTTTGAGAGCTAAACTCGCAAAAGGTATGGGCCACAACTACTACGGTGAACCAGCATGGCCAAATGATTTACTATACATGTTTCCAGTTGTTATATTAGCCACCATCGCGTTGTCCATTTCACTCGCTGTTATGGAACCAACACCTTTGGGTGAACCAGCAGACCCATTTGCAACACCATTAGAAATATTACCAGAATGGTACTTTTTTCCTACTTTTAACGCATTGAGAGTCATTCCTAATAAATTAATAGGTGTTTTGTCTATGGCAGCAGTTCCTATTGGTTTAGCTACCGTTCCATTTATTGAATCTATCAATAAGTTCCAAAACCCGTTTAGAAGACCAGTTGCCACAACAGTATTTTTGATTGGTACTTTCTATGCAATATGGATGGGTATAGGTGCAACTATGCCTATCGACGAGGCCATAACTCTTGGTATATTCTAAACAATAATAATTTAAAAGAAATAATCTAATCAATAATAAAACATGCACAGAGGTTTATCATCCATTATGATGAACTACGTACGTTCTATTAGTGATGAAAAGAAAGCAAAAACTATCGTTAAGGGAAACAAATCGAGGGAAATTACGGGAAGTGATGATGATATGTACGAAAAACTTATATGTAAGTGTGGTTTGAAAAGACGAAAGGTATGGGACCCAAATTCAATGTCATGGTACAGTAAAGTCTATTATGCAGACGGCTCGTTATATAATCCTGTTTTGTTTCACAAAGGGAAACTAGAAAAAAATCCTATGTTTAAGTAATAGAATGAATCCACATTTCGAAGCACTTTTAAGAAATTTAGGTATTTTTATTTCGGTATTTTTTACAGTGCGATGGGCAGAAAAATCCGTTATTCCAGTATACGACGTACCCCTAAATATAATAACTATTGTTATAGCTATACTCTTAAATTATAAGGGTCCATTGAAATTAAATAATTAAAGAAAAACCGCGTTATATATTAAGTATGAGTACGTGTACGGTATGTTGCGATAAGTACAATAAAACACAACGTATGAAAGTTACGTGTCCTCATTGTGATTATGAGGCATGTAAAACGTGTATACAGACCTATTTATTATCAAATACGGAAGAACCACATTGTATGAAATGTAAACATGAACACGACCGCGAGTTTATAGATTCGTTTTGTACAAAACGATTTAGAAACGTTGATTATAGAAAACATAGAGAACAAATTTTATACGAACGTGAAATGGCACGAATGCCAGAAACTCAACCATACGCGGAATATAGAATAAAAATGAAAAGTCTCAGATTACGATATTTTGAACTTTTAGATCAAATGTTTCTTTTAAGAGACATGCGTAGAGAAGCGTTAAACATACGTAATTCGACAATTGAATATGATGATGCTATAGCTAAAATGCGTATAGACATAGAAGAAATTGTAGAAAAGGTAAATACACTGGAACTAAATGTCACTACAATTAGTAGTGAAAAGTTTACACGTAAGTGTCCATACGAAGAGTGTAGAGGTTTTTTAGATACAGATATGAAATGTGGGTTATGTGTACAACAGTTTTGTGAACATTGTAATGAAGTTATTGTAGATTCCGATCATGTTTGCGATCCCGAAACGGTTGAAACTATGAAACTTATAAACAAAGATACTAAACCATGTCCTAAATGTGGTACAATGATACACAAAATAGATGGGTGTGCACAAATGTGGTGTACCGAGTGTCATACCGCATTTGATTGGCGTTCGGGGCGTATAGAAACCGGTCGTGTACATAACCCTCATTACTTTGAATTTAAGAAACGTTCAAGGGAACATGGAGACATTCCATGTGGCGGGCGACCCACGTTCGCAGAACTTGAAGCAAATGAAGCGGATGTACATATATTAGATCTGAGTTATAAACTTACTCTATTGGATAGAGATATAATATATAGATACGATGGAATGGGTGACGACGATAATCTACGTTTACGTGTAGACTATTTAATAAAAATTATATCCGATGACGAATTTAAGAAGGAACTTCAAAGACGTGATAAACATAAATGTAAATTAGAGGATATACGGAATATATACGGAATGTTTTCCGATACGTGCGGTGATTTACTCCGTCAATGGATGATTGATCCAACTAAAACTAAGGACATACTGCGTACCGTTCACGCGTTAGCTGATTATTCGAATAGAGTTATATCAAAAATAAGAAACCGGTATAATTGTTCGGTACCTTATTATATATTTTTACGTGCACTTTAAGAATACGGTCGTTTACATCATAAATGAAATTAATAGAATTAGCTTCGGCAATTACATCACTTTTTCCATTTATGATTCTAGAGAATTTTGGTAGTGTATCGAGTGTATTTTACCATTTACATAGAAATGAAACCATGTATAAACTTGTTTATATATCGAGACACGTAGATGTACTATTATTAGGATATAGATTGAAAGGATACATCGATTATACAGAAATTGTATTCAATTTCTTATCACTGATAATAATTTATAAATCGAGTATTCACGATAAACATATCATTCAAATGAATATTGTGATAAGTTTGATAAAAAGTGCTTCTAACATGCGTAAATTAGACTACCTCTGTTCACTTTACTTTTGGATTGTAGCATTTATCGTTGATTACGATACTATATATGGAAACTACACGAATATAATAGTAAATTTACTTTTGTGCCCTCCACAATATTTAATTAAAAAATATATTATTGCCGTATAGTAGAAAATGAATAAAGTTATCTTATTTATATCGTTTTTACTTATTATATGGTTTTTCATACCCATATACGAAAACCCCAGAGTACTAAAAAGTGTATTAAGTGAAGATGAGTGTAAACATATACGAGACATTGCATCTAAAAAGTTACATACGTCTACAGTATCTATGAGTCGTGATACAGACGAATCTATCCGAAAGAGTGAAACAGCGTGGCTAAAAGCATCCGAAGATCCAGTTGTTGATAAACTTATACGTAAGTGTGTATCAATGACGGATCGACCTTTACGTAATTGTGAAGATTTGCAAGTTCTTAAATATAAACCAGGTGGTTTTTATAAACCACATCAAGATTGTTTTAAAGATGATAAAAATAAACGTATGTACACATTCATAATTGCCTTGAATGACGAGTATGAAGGTGGTGAAACAGAATTTCCAAATATAAAGAGACGGTACCGTTTAGAAAAAGGTGACGTATTGTTCTTTAATACGTTAAACAATTACGAATGTGTTACCAAACAGGCGTTACATGGTGGTGCACCCGTGAAATCAGGTGAAAAATGGGTCTGTAATTTATGGATTAGAAAGTATAAATATCCGTGATTAATTATAGATTTTTAAAATAAATGTATCTTATAAAAGATGGCGATTGATAAAACAATGAAAGATAAACTCACTGATTCCGAAAAGAAAAAAATTAAACAGGCGAATAAGGCAAAAGCCAACCCAGGTAAAGCGGAGGCTAAGAAAGAAAAGAATGATGCGTGTAGAGATAAACGAAAGGAAGAGGGAACTACTAAATCTTTTGCTTAAAAAAATAATAGTATCTTATAAATGGGTGAATTTAAATCTAGGAAATTCGCATTCGCTATAGGTTTATCAGCCGCATCCACGGGTCTCGTTTTAGTTAATAAAGCATCTGCACCCCAAT
>Ga0209482_1002004_pt1 | contig 13100 bp, 12 predicted proteins | sample CoawatmetaG10DNA_FD_187512 | JGI IMG/M metagenome (GOLD analysis project Ga0209482, IMG submission 187512) | Marine microbial communities from the West Antarctic Peninsula - Coastal water metaG104-DNA (SPAdes) (version 2) | ecosystem: Environmental > Aquatic > Marine > Coastal ...
CATCAAACATTTTTATTTAAAAGGTAATAAAATGTCATGATTGTTTGTGCTCATTGAGTGCCAATATTTTTTAGTGGATAATTAATTAATAAAATTATGATAAATAAATAATGAAAATCACTATAGTAGGCGCTGGTTATGTAGGTATTTCGAATTCAATGCTATTGGCTCAAAATAATGAGGTAATGATATTAGATATTGATGAGAATAAAATTGAAAAGTTAAACAATAAAATCTCTCCAATTTCAGACTCTCTAGTAGCTGAATTCTTATCTAAAAAAGAACTAAATTTTACTGCGACATCTGATAAAAAATTAGCATATTTAGATGCTAATTATGTAATTATTGCAACTCCTACCAATTATGACCCTGAGACTAATTATTTTGATACAAGGTCAGTTGAAAATGTAATTCAAGATGTAATGTCAATTAATAAAAATGTAGTAATGATAATTAAATCGACCGTGCCTGTTGGCTTTACTTCTTCAATAAAAAATAAATTTAATAATAAAAATATTTTCTTCTCTCCAGAGTTTTTAAGTGAAGGAACCGCATTATTTGATAATCTTTATCCTTCACGTATTGTTGTTGGTGAAAATTCAGAGCGCGCTAAAAGATTTGTTAATTTACTAGTTGATGGCGCTATTAAAAAAGATATAGATGTGCTTTATACAAATTCTACTGAAGCGGAAGCAGTGAAGCTCTTTTCAAATACTTATTTAGCAATGCGTGTGTCTTATTTTAATGAATTAGATTCTTATGCGGAAATACATAATTTGGATTCAAAGAAGATAATTGAAGGAGTTGGTTTAGATCCCCGTATTGGCTCACATTACAATAATCCATCATTTGGTTATGGGGGTTACTGTCTTCCTAAGGACACTAAACAACTTAAAGCAAATTATCAAAATGTACCTAATAGCCTTATCAGTGCAATTGTAGATGCAAACTCTACTCGTAAAGACTTTATTGCTGATTCAATAATCAATAAAAATCCAAAAACAGTTGGTATTTATAGACTTACTATGAAAAGTCATTCTGATAACTTTAGATCATCTTCTGTTCAAGGCGTTATGAAGAGAATTAAAGCCAAGGGTATTAAAGTTATTATTTATGAGCCACTTCTTAAAGTAAGAGAATTTTTCCATTCTGAAGTTATTCAAGACTTGGATACTTTTAAAAAAAACTCCAATTTAATTGTTGCTAATCGTATAGATGAAAGCCTCAATGATGTAATGGAAAAAGTTTATACAAGAGATCTTTTTAATGGAAATTAAATAAAATATATGAAAGTATTAATTACTGGTGCAGCAGGTTTTATTGGTTCAGCACTTTCAATCGAATTATTAAAGAGAGGAGATGAGGTTTATGGTGTCGATAACCATAATGACTATTATGACCCAGCTCTTAAAGAGGCTCGCCTAGCTCGTCATATCAACCATCCAAACTATAATCATATTCGGATGGATATAACAAATCGAGAAGAAATGTTTAATCTTTTTAAAGATGAGCAGTTTGAAAGCGTAATTAATTTAGCAGCGCAGGCTGGTGTTAGATACTCGATTGAAAATCCTTTATCTTATATTGATTCTAACTTGCTAGGTTTTGCAAATGTATTAGAAGGATGCAGGCATAACAAAGTATCACATTTAGTTTATGCATCTTCTAGTTCAGTTTATGGACTCAATATTAAGCAACCTTTTTCTACACAAGATTCTGTAAATCATCCAGTAAGTTTATATGCTGCAACAAAAAAAGCTAATGAGTTAATGGCACATAGTTATAGTCATTTATTCAACCTTTCAACAACTGGCCTAAGGTTTTTTACAGTCTATGGCCCTTATGATAGGCCTGATATGGCATTACAAACATTTACTCGAGCCATTATTAAAGGCGAAACAATTAAAGTAAACAATTATGGTAACCATGCAAGAGATTTTACTTATATTGACGATATTGTTGAAGCACTAATTAGAGTCATAGATAAGCCTGCATTAGGAAATCCAAATTGGAGTGGGGAGAATCCTGATCCATCATCATCATCAGCACCATGGCGTTTATACAATATAGGTAACAGCAACCCAGTCAAACTAATGGATTATATTGAAGCATTAGAAAAGTCTTTAGATATGACTGCTAAAAAAGAATTATTACCCTTGCAGCCTGGAGATGTTCCAGAAACTTATGCAGATGTTAGTGGTTTGATAGAAGATTTTGATTACAAGCCTATAATGAAAATTAATAATGGTATTGAAAATTTTGTTAAGTGGTATAGGGAGTATCAAAGTGAATAAAATTTTTTTAATCACTGGTGGTGCTGGTTTTATTGGGTCTGCCCTTATCCGCCATATTATTGAAAACACGGGGCACTCTGTAATTAATTTAGATAAGCTTACTTATGCTGGAAATCTGGAGGCTTTAGAATCAATTGACAAAAGTGAGAGATATAGATTTGAAAAGGGTGATATTTGTGATTCAGATTTGGTTAAACAGTTATTTAATGAACATAAGCCAGATATAGTGATACATCTGGCTGCTGAATCACATGTTGATAGGTCTATTGATGGGCCAGGGGATTTTATTCAAACTAATATCTTTGGGACTTATGTTCTTCTGGAAAAAGCAAGGGAATATTGGGCAGGACTAAATGATGGAAAAAAAGATAACTTTAAGTTCCTTCATGTTTCTACTGATGAAGTTTATGGAGATTTAAAAGGGACTGAAGATTTGTTTACAGAGGAAACTGCCTATGCTCCAAGTTCACCTTATTCAGCATCTAAAGCAAGTTCTGATCATTTAGTAAGGGCTTGGTATAGGACTTTTGGATTACCAGTATTAATTACTAATTGTTCAAATAATTATGGACTTTTTCAATTTCCAGAGAAGTTAATACCGGTGATTATTCTAAATGCATTAGAGGGTAAAGAGTTGCCTGTTTATGGTAATGGAAAGCAAGTTCGTGATTGGTTGTATGTTGAAGATCATGCTCGAGCGTTGCTTGAAGTTGCGCTTGGTGGAGAGTCGGGCGAAACTTACAATATAGGTGGTAATAATGAGATGCAGAATATAGAGGTAATAAAAATTGTCTGCTCAATTTTAGATGAGCTAGCCCCATCTGGGTATGATAATATTTCTAAATATGAAGAGTTGATTACTTATGTATCTGATAGAGTAGGTCATGATGAAAGATATGCTATTAATGCAGCTAAAATTTCTGATAAGTTAGGGTGGAAGCCTGATGAGACATTTTTAACAGGTATTAAAAAAACAGTTAAATGGTATTTAGATAATACAAGCTGGTGCAAACGAGTGAAAGATGGAAATTATCAAGGAGAGAGATTGGGAGTTATTAATCCATGAAAGGAATAATTTTAGCAGGTGGCTCAGGTACTCGCTTATATCCTCTTACGAAGGGTATCTCAAAGCAGTTAATACCTATCTATGATAAACCGATGATTTACTATCCTTTATCAGTATTAATGTTGGCTGGAATTCGAGAGGTTTTAATTATTTCTACTCCTCGAGATTTGCCTAGTTATAAAGAGCTCTTTGGAGATGGTTCTGATATAGGTATGAAATTTGAATATATTATTCAACCTTCTCCTGATGGCTTGGCTCAGGCATTTATATTAGGTAAAGACTTTATTGATGATGACGATGTATGTTTAATATTAGGTGATAATATCTATTATGGCCATGGCCTTATAGAGCTTCTTTCAAATGCAGTTAAAAGTGTAATAGAGAAAAATATTTCCACAGTTTTTGGCTACCATGTTAACGACCCTGAGAGATATGGAGTTGTTCATTTTGACCAAAATGGTAAAGCTCTTAATATTGAAGAAAAACCCAAAAACCCTAAAAGTAATTATGCAGTAACTGGCCTATATTTTTATCCAAATGATGTAGTGAAAAAAGTAATGCAAGTTTCCCCCTCTGAAAGAGGCGAATTGGAGATTACCTCGATAAATCAAATTTATCTTAATGAAGGGCGCTTAAAAGTAGAGCTTATGGGTAGGGGTTATGCATGGTTAGATACTGGAACTCATGAAAACTTACTTAAAGCATCCACTTTTATTGAAACTATTGAGACTAGACAGGGACTAAAGGTGGCTTGTATTGAAGAAATTGCCTTTGAAAAAGGCTATATTAATAAAAAACAACTATTAAAGTTAGCAAAGCATTACGAAAATAATCAATATGGAGAGTATTTGTTAAAGCGAATAGAAGCAATTTAATGAAGTTTACTTCTCAGAGTATTCCTGATGTTTTACTAATAGAACCAGATATTTATAGCGATAATCGTGGTTATTTCCTTGAAACTTTTCGGCAAGATCTTTTAGATTCTGCTATTGGGAAAAAAGTGAATTTTGTTCAAGAGAATGAATCTAAATCTTCTAAAGGAGTTTTAAGAGGACTTCATTATCAAATCCCACCTTTTTCGCAAGCAAAACTTGTGAGTGTGAATGAAGGAAGGGTTTTAGATATTGCTGTTGATATTAGAAAATCCAGCTTAACTTTTGGGCAGCATGTTGCCGTAGAATTATCTGATATAAATAAAAATCAGATTTATATTCCTCATGGGTTTGCACATGGATTTGTAGTTCTGAGCGATACTGCTATATTTTCTTATAAAGTCGATAATTACTATGCGCCAGAATATGACCGTGGTTTTGCTTTCAATGATACGAATATCTCAATTGATTGGAAAATTGCCCATAACTTAATAAAGCTTTCTCTTAAGGATAAAGCTCTTCCATCCTTCTCTGACTCATTACAATTTTTTGAATAATTCATAATGAAAGTTTTAGTTACAGGAGAAACTAGTCAACTGGCTAGGTCAATTAAAAAGGCTTTGTCTAATGGTCTACAAACAGATCAAAATACTTTTACTTATACTGATAGGTTAGAGTTAGACCTATCAAACGAAGATAATATTAGGAACTATTTCCAAATTCATAATTTTGATATAGTAGTTAATTGCGCAGCTTATACAAAAGTTGATAAGGCTGAAGATGAATTTATATTAGCTGATCAAATAAATCATCATGCAGTAAAATTACTTGCTGAAATATGTTCAAAAAGAAATATTATGCTTATTCATATTTCCACTGATTATGTTTTTGATGGTGATAGTACTAATATTTATAAGGAGTCTGACCAAACAAATCCTATTAATATGTATGGAAAAACTAAACTGTCAGGTGAGTTAGAAATAGAAAAATTAATGCCAAATAATGCAGTCATTATTCGAACAAGTTGGCTTTATTCTGAGTTTGGTGGAAATTTTGTAGATGCTATTATGAAAAAAGCAATACTGGAAGATCAAATAAAAGTAATTAATGATCAATATGGCTCTCCAACCTATGCGTTAGATTTGGCAAATATTATATTGTTGTTTATTGATAATGCCAATTTAGAAGAAAATTATAATAATAAAACCCAAATTTATCATTTTTCTAATAATGGTGAAGTTAGTTGGTATGATTTCGCTGTTGAAATTGTAAATTTAGCAAAAATTGATTGTACTGTAAAATGTATTAATTCAACACATTACCTTTCACATGCAAAAAGACCGAGAAATACTTCGATGAGTAAAGATAAAATAATCAAAAAATTTGATTTAAATACCCATGATTGGAAAAATTCACTAAAACAGTGTTTATCCATTATCAATAATAAAAAAATATGAAAAAAATAGCAGTAATAGGTCTTGGTTATGTTGGACTTCCATTAGCTATTGAATTTGGAAAAAATAATAATGTAGTTGGGTTAGATATTAATCAAGTTAGAGTTCAAGAGCTTTTGAATGGTGAAGACACTACGCTAGAGACAACTAAAAAAGAGCGTGAAGACTCAAAATATTTAACTTACACTTCTGATCTTGAAGATATTGCTGATTGCAATATCTTTATTATCACAGTCCCAACTCCAATTGATAAATTTAAAAAACCAGATCTAATGCCCTTAATAAGAGCGAGTGAAATTGTTGGGACTTTTTTGAAAAAAAATGATATTGTTATCTATGAATCAACAGTTTACCCAGGGGCTACTGAAGAAATATGTGTGCCAATACTTGAAAATAATTCAGGATATAAATTTAATAAAGATTTTTATTGTGGCTATTCACCAGAAAGAATTAACCCAGGTGATAAAGAGCGGCGCTTAACTATGATAATTAAAGTTACTTCAGGCTCAACTCCAGAAGCAGCTACTTTTGTTGATGAACTATATAAAGAAATAATAACTGCTGGTACTCATAAAGCCAAAAGTATCAGGATAGCAGAAGCTTCAAAAGTTATTGAAAATACTCAGCGTGATGTAAATATTGCATTAATTAATGAGCTTTCTCTTATCTTTAATAGGTTGGATATTGATACGGAGGCAGTTTTACAGGCTGCAGGAACTAAATGGAATTTCCTTCCATTTAAGCCTGGTCTTGTAGGCGGGCATTGTATTGGTGTAGACCCCTATTACTTAACATTTAAGGCATTAGAGGTTGGGTACAATCCTGAGATGATTCTAGCTGGACGGAGGCTAAATGATAATATGGGTTCTTATGTCGCTAATCAAGTGATTGGCTTGATGCACAAAAAGAATATCATCACGAAAGGAGCTAATGTCTTAATTATGGGCTTGACATTTAAAGAAAACTGCCCTGATTTAAGAAATACAAAGGTAGTAGATTTAATTTCAGAATTTGTTAAATTTAATTGTAATGTTGATATATATGATCCCTGGGTTGATAAAGAGCGTGCTGTTTATGAGTACAAAATTAAACCAATTGATATTCCAATTCCTAATCAATATGATGCAATAGTCATAGCTGTTGCACATGATGAGTTCAAACAGTTATCATTAAGTCAGATAAAATCCTATGGTAAAGAGAACCATGTAATTTATGATATAAAGTATTTGCTAAAAGCGGATGAAGTTGATGGGAGGCTTTAGATGAAATCATATAGTGAATTACAAGAGTTTTTAAAGACCAATCAAAGTACCTGGTTGATTACTGGGGTAGCTGGCTTTATTGGTTCTAATCTACTAGAAAATCTTCTAATTCTTAATCAAAAGGTTATTGGTTTAGATAATTTTGATACTGGATATCAACATAATATTGACCAAGCTATTTCAGATGCAGAAAAGATTACTGGCTATGAAATAAGTAAGAATTTTACATTTATTGAGGGCGATATTAGAAAAATTGAAGATTGTAATAAAGCCTGCTTTAAAGCTGATTATGTTCTTCATCAAGCGGCATTAGGGTCAGTCCCTAGGTCAATTGAAGATCCAATAAATACTAATAAAGCTAATATTGATGGTTTTTTAAATATGTTAGTTGCCAGTAGAGATGCAAGAGTTAGAAGGTTTGTTTATGCAGCCTCAAGCTCAACATATGGGGATCATCCTGGACTACCAAAAATTGAGAGTGAAATAGGGAGTCCATTGAGCCCATATGCAGTAACTAAGGCAGTGAATGAAATGTATGCTCAAGTATTTGCTAAAGTTTATAGTTTTAGAACTATTGGTTTAAGATACTTTAATATTTTTGGCAAGCGTCAAGATCCTAATGGTGCTTATGCTGCGGTAATTCCAAAATGGATTGCTGCAATTTTAAATAAAGAGGATGTTTTTATAAATGGTGATGGACAAACTAGTAGAGATTTTTGCTATATTGAAAATACAGTTCAAATAAATCTTCTCGCAGCAATGACCTCCAATGATAAAGCTACTGATCAGATTTATAATGTTGCCCTAAATGATCGAACAAGTCTTATTACACTATTTGATATACTTCAGAATAGTCTAATGCAAAGAGTTGAAGGGTTAGAAAAAAAAGACCCAATTTATAGGGATTTTAGGGCTGGAGATGTAATGCACTCTCAAGCAACAATTGATAAAGCAATTAAGTTATTAAATTACCAGCCTAAATATAATATTAATAAAGGTTTAAATAAATCTATGGACTGGTATGTGAAAAATTTATTATAGTTTTTTATCAAAAAAGATTTTTAATAAATTTTGCAATTAATCTAAATAATAAAATAATTTTTTATGAATATCCCTTTAAATAAAGTATCTATTGCTGGCAATGAAATAAAAAATATTTCTAATGCAATTTCTAATGGTTGGATTGGTGGTGATGGAGAATTTACAAAAAAAGTTCAAAATTTGTTGGTGCATTCTCTTGATTGTAAGAAAGCACTTTTAACAACATCATGTACTCATGCTCTAGAGATGGCAGCTATTCTCATCGATTTTAAAGATGATGATGAAGTAATCGTGCCTTCATATACTTTTGTGACTTCTGCGCTTGCTTTCATGATGCATGGAGCAAAGATTAGATTTTCAGATATTAGAAGAGATACTCTCAATATAGATGAGTCTAAATTAGAGAGCTTGATTAATAAAAAAACAAAAGCAATAGTTGTAGTTCATTATGCTGGTATTGCTTGTAATATGGATGAAATTATTCGTATTGCAAAAAAATATAGTTTGGTAATAGTTGAAGATAATGCGCATGGATTATTTGGGAAATATAAAGGTAAGTTGCTTGGGTCTATTGGTGACTTAGCAACTCAAAGTTTTCATGAAACCAAAAACTTTACCTGTGGTGAGGGTGGAGCTCTTCTTATTAATAATAATAAATTTAATGAGCGAGCTGAAATAATAAGAGAAAAGGGAACTAATAGATCAAAGTTTTTTAGAGGAGAAGTTGATAAATATTCATGGATTGATAAGGGTTCAAGTTACGTAATGTCAGATATGCTTGCTGCTTTTTTGTATGGACAATTAGAATTATCATCGTCTATACAAAGTTCTAGAAAAAAAACTATTAATCGATATTTTGAGGAGCTTAAAGATTGGGCTGATATAAATGAGATTTCACTTCCATATATTCCAGAAGAATGTGAGTCAGCTTTTCATATGTTTTATCTTCTTATGCCGTCACATGATCAACAGGTTAAAATAATTTCTTATTTAAAGTCGCATGGTATAGGAGCAACATTTCACTATGTTCCATTACATGCTTCTAAGGTTGGAAAGGAATTAGGGTATTTAGATTCAGATTTACCTGTATCTTTAGATATTAGTAGAAAAATAGTTAGACTTCCATTATTTAATACCATTTCTTCTGAAGAGGTTGTATTTATAATCGATATATTAAAAAAATATAATGGTTAGTTTTTTCTCATTAATTTTATATATAAATAATAATAAATTATGAAAGCAGTAATTTTAGCAGGTGGACTAGGTACTCGGCTTAGTGAGGAAACAAGTCTCAAACCAAAACCAATGGTCGAAGTTGGTGGTAAGCCAATATTATGGCATATTATGAAGATGTACTCTTCACATGGTATTAATGATTTTGTAATTTGCTGTGGATACAAAGGTTATCTGATTAAAGAATATTTTGCCAACTATTTTCTTCATCAATCAGATGTAACTTTTAATATTCAAAATAATACAATGGAGGTTCATCAAAAGCGAGCTGAGCCTTGGATTGTTACGTTAGTTGATACTGGTGAAACATCAATGACTGGAGGAAGATTAGGAAGAGTTGCAAGTTACTTAAAAAATGAAGATGCTTTTTGCTTCACATATGGGGATGGTGTTTCAGATATTGATATTTCTAAATTAATAAAATTTCATAAAAAACATGGTAAAGATGCTACTCTTACAGCTACCTTTTCTCCAGGTAGGTTTGGTGCTTTGGACATAAAAAATGAACAAATATTAAGATTTACAGAAAAACCTAAGGGCGATGGAGCCTTAATTAATGGAGGGTTTTTTGTTCTTTCTCCAAAAGTTTTGGATCGAATTACAGGCGATGACTGTATTTGGGAAGATGTTCCACTAAAAGGTTTGGCTAATGATAAAAACCTGATGGCTTATACCCATGATGGTTTTTGGCAACCTATGGATACATTAAGAGAAATGACTTATTTACAAGAACTTTGGGATAGTAATAATGCGCCATGGAAAACATGGTAGTTATAAATGATTGATACTCAATTTTGGCATGGGAAGCGAGTATTTATAACTGGCCATACTGGATTTAAAGGTAGTTGGCTTTCTTTATGGTTAGTTCATTTAGGCTCATCGATAAAAGGCTATGCTCTCGAACCAGTTACTTCTCCATCTTTGTTTGAAGTGGCACAAGTTAAGAATTTGGTAGACTCTCAAATTGGCGATATAAGAGATCAAGACTCACTTCATAAAGCTATGGTTGATTTTAACCCCGATATTTTAATCCATATGGCTGCACAACCATTGGTTAGATACTCTTATGAAAATCCAATTGAGAATTATGAAGTAAATGTAATTGGAACAGCTAAAGTTTTAGAGGTTGCACGAAGTTGTTCTAATTTAAAAGCTATCATTAATGTCACTACTGATAAGTGCTATGAAAATGAAGGGTTTGATAAAAGCTATAAGGAGGAGGATCCCTTAGGAGGCTATGATCCCTATAGTTCAAGTAAAGCTTGCGCTGAATTAGTTGCATTGGCATATAGGAGGTCTTTTTTACAAGATCAAGGTATTGGTATTGCCTCTGTAAGAGCAGGAAATGTAATTGGAGGAGGTGATTGGGCGGCTGACCGCTTAATTCCGGATATTTTAAGATCATTTGAAAAGAATGAGGCAGTAATAATCCGTAACTCAAAAGCTACACGACCTTGGCAGCATGTTCTTGAACCATTATCAGGATATTTAACATTAGCTAACAAGCTTTATTATAATATTGAATTTGCTGAAAGCTGGAACTTTGGTCCAAATGTTCAAGACGTTAAGCCGGTTGACTGGATATTGGGTAAAATGATTTCTAAGTGGCCAGGTTCTAGTTGGGAGCATGATAAAAATTCAAGTCCTCATGAAGCTGAATTTTTAAAGTTGGATATTTCTAAGTCAAAACTTCAGCTAGATTGGTACCCATCGTGGGATTTGGAGGGAGCACTTCAAAAAGTTATTAATTGGCATTTGGCTTGGAAAAGTCAAGAAGATATGCAATCTTATTGTTTGGAAGAAATTAAAGATTATATGAAAGAAATGAAAAGTACAAGTAATTGAAAATCAAGATTTGAGATTTATAGTCGCTCACAATCTTTGTTATTTTCAACTTAACAACTTGTCTATTATCCCAATCTTAAAGTATATTAATTAGAAAATTTTATTAGGAGTATGAAGTGTTTAATGAGTATCTAGAAACAAAATGTTGTGAAGTATGTGGAAATAATAATTTAGATACAGTATTAAATATTGGTAAACATCCATTGTGTGATGATTTAGTAGAAATTGCAGACCAAAGAATTCCAACAGAACATCCAATCGAAATTTTGTTTTGTAAGCAATGCTTTACATGTTTTCAAAAATATCAAGTTCCAAAAAAAGACTTATTTCCAAAAACATATCATTATCGATCTAGATTTACTGCAGATGTCTTGTCAGGTATGTCGAAATTAGTAAATGATTGTGAAGAAAAAATTGGGGAAAGCCTTAAAGATAAGAAAGTATTAGATATTGGCTGTAATGATGGAAGTTTGCTTGGTTTTTTTAAAGACAAAGGAGCTATAACAATTGGAATTGAGCCAACTAATGCATATATTGATGCATTAAATAAGGGTCATATTATATACAACGATTTTTTTGATAAAGATACAGCCCAAAAAATAAAATCAGTCAATGGTTCGCCTGATATCATAACATTTACAAATGTCTTTGCTCATATTGAGAATCTAAATGAATTGCTAGACTCTTTGAAAGAGATAATATCTAATGATACAATTTTAATTATTGAAAACCATTACTTAGGATCAATTTTAGAAAATTACCAATTCGATACTTTTTATCATGAGCATCCTAGAACTTATAGTCTAAAGTCATTTAATAAGATTGCTGAAAGATTAAATATGAATCTATTTAAGGTAGATTTCCCTTCAAGGTATGGCGGTAATATTCGAGTTTTTATTAGTAGTAATATTAAAATGTCTGTTGAAGAAAAAGTTAATATTCAAAAAAATATCGCTAAAGAAAGTCATTTTGAGGAGTCTCTTGTAAAGATGCAAGATTATATTCAGTTGTGGCAGGATCAAATGGGTGAGGTAATTCAAAAGCTTTATGATGAGCATGGCCCTTTAGTTGCTAAAGCATTTCCAGGAAGGGCTGCAATTCTTATTAAGCTATTAGGTCTTAACGAAAAAATAATATCAGAAGTTTATGAAAAAAAAGGTTCAATGAAAATTGGGCATTATTTGCCTGGTACTAGAATTCCCATAAAATCTGATGAGACGTTGTTAACAGAGCAACCTTTTCCCCAAGTAATCATCAATCTGGCATGGCATATATCAGATGAAATTCATGAATATTTAACTAATGAAGGTTTTAATGGTCAAATTATTGATATTTATAGTCCAGATATAAAGGTGTAATAATGTATAGCATAATTGGTTCAGGTTTCGGACTTTATGGATATTTGCCAGCAATTATTAAGTTGAATAAAAAAGGTGTGGTTTTACCTGAGGAGTATAAAAAAACTATATTAGCAAGGCCAGAGTTGCAAGAATTTGAGAGAGATATTACATGGACTAAGAATAAAGCTGATGCATTAAAAAAAACAACTGAATTAATAATAGCATTACCTCCAAGTATGCAATATAGTACTGTAAAAAAAATAATCAATGAAACTAAAATAAAGAAGATATATCTAGAAAAACCTCTTGCACCAACTCCTGAGAAATCTAAAAATTTACTTAAGCTTTTAAATTTAAATGAGCTAGATTATGTTATCGGATATAGCTTTCTTTATCTAAATCTTCAAGCTAAATTCAATGATCTCATAGCCCAAAAAGATGATATTAATTTCAACTGGTTTTTTATGGCAGATCATTTCTCTAAAAATTTAAAAAATTGGAAAAGATATCATGATCTGGGTGGAGGAGTTTTAAGATTTTATGGTATACATTTGATAGCTTTTTTATCATTATTTGGATATAAAAATGTTGTTAATTCAACTTTAATTGAAGATAATCAGAATGAACCTTATATTTGGAAAGCTACTATTACTGGTGAAGGTTTGCCAGTTTGTAATTTAAAGGTAGACTGTA
>Ga0209482_1002007_pt1 | contig 13082 bp, 18 predicted proteins | sample CoawatmetaG10DNA_FD_187512 | JGI IMG/M metagenome (GOLD analysis project Ga0209482, IMG submission 187512) | Marine microbial communities from the West Antarctic Peninsula - Coastal water metaG104-DNA (SPAdes) (version 2) | ecosystem: Environmental > Aquatic > Marine > Coastal ...
CATGATCGCAATTATATCTGCGGCCAGTGGCACTGATAAACTGTAAATACACCCTGTACGTGGCATAATCAAAGTTGTCTACTACCAACCCATTATTGCCAATAGCTTCAATCGACACAATTCCCTCAGGTGATGTGGGCATCGGTTTTGTCAGCGCATGGATGAGCTCGGCTGAATTACTAAAACATATAGGATTTGTTTGTGCATCGCCCATACAATTATATATATGTAATATATGAGTAAGATTATACAGACTATATGGGGAGAACCCCGTATACGGGGTGGTACGATAGCAACACTTCATATATACAATTATGCACTAACCATCCTTATGGTAAAAATACAGAATTCGACACATGCAGAGAAGATGAAATGGTGTTTTGTGTATCATTTATTAATTGTTCATTCTAGCGTTACTACAGGAAACAACAAGGCCTATTTTATGATAAAAGCAGCTGCAAAATTTATGCCTAAAAACAGCACATCGGCGAACGATATCATAGATTTTTTGGGGGGGAATAATAACAATAATACATTATTCATAAAACAATCAAACGCCTTGAAGGGAGCCAGTGGTAAAATTGTTATACCCAATTTAATTGGTGTAATAAAACTTTATAATACCGTATATAACAAAATAAATGGGGAAAAATTTTTATATAAAACGTATGGGTCAGATAAGAATAAGTCTAATAGTGTAAACAACACACATAGAAATAAAACATATAATTTTTCGATAAAGCAAGCAGCAACTATGGTGTTTCTTCGGTGGTTAGACATGGTTCATGATAAGACTATAACTATGAATTTTAGGGCGTTTGTTGGCACACCACAATTATCCGGCATTGACAAATCTGCAAAAGGTTGTATACTACCGGTTTTCAAAGACTATGCAAGTCTGCCATCCGAAATTACGAAGATGGTCGATATAAATAAAACTATTAGTATTGAGAAGGGTAAAGAAATAGTAAAGTATGGTATTCAAGCCATCAATACTACAAACAAGAAGCTTGTCGATTTCAAGGTGACCAAGAAATACGAAACCTTAATTCGAACGAACATTCCATACATTTTCGGTATTGGAGAACCGGTAAGTATAAGTGCGTCTACTGGAAAGTTAGGGGATGTTATGAATAACAATAGTTTTAAGCCGGACAAATTGACGGTATCCATAGACCAGGAAGGAGATTTTAAGACAGTATCGCAACTTATAGACTCCAACTCCAAATATATAGGCACCCGATGGAACATTCCCACATTAATGGATCCAGGTCACCCGATGTTAAAACGTGCGGGACTGGTCGCAGATGCAGGCAATATAATAACAAAAAATAAAAGCGTAATAAGTTCCACCTACAATATTTCACCCAGAAGTGTTGAGTTTACAATTGGTGAAAAAGGTACCAAATGGTTTACACTTAGATGGGGATATAGGGTACCCGAACCAGTAGTTGGTGAAAAAGGTGTTCTTAGAGCGAGTAGTTCATTCTACATGGAACACAGGATAGGTACAGCCACTACGTACCAAGATGTAAATCCTATGTCAAAGTCGAAGGCAGCAGTATCATCAAACACCGCAAAAAGTGCTAAATATTACGGTGACTTTGCCCAGATTGTGGAAGGTGTGATAGCTTGTAGAGAAGGTCTAAAAGTCAGCAAGAACACGCCGAGCTGCCGGGTGACGGCAACCGGAGATGGTATGTTTGCCGCACAACATGTATTATTTTCCAAAGTCGCGGCAGGAGTTGGTAAGCCGCCTGTTATTGCATTAATGGTAGAGGAGCCCGTGGGTGTAATAGGATCTTATATTAGTTTCTATAATAACGGGTTTGGGGAAATTACAACTAATCTTACTAATAATACTAAAAAACGCATGGCAATCGATTTTAGTAATGGGTCTAAGCTCACCGGAAGGACAACTAATTCAAATAATTCAAATAATTCAAATAATATGAAAAATATGTCTATGACATACATGAAAAATTTGTTCAACAAAATTAACACTCCGACAACAAATCTAAACATTAATGCGGCAAAACTTATGAAAAACCAACATAAACTAATGGTTAATCATAAACGTTACAAAAGAATTAACCTCACAAAACTTAAGAAATCGCCAGCAATATACAATCGGTTTTTAAAACGTACATTTACAGCTGAAAACAAAGATATACCCGTCATTATATATAATACTGTGCGAGCGCTCGAATATACAGGTTCCAGTCAAACCAGTAACAACGGTAACAACGGTAACAACGGTGTCAGTAGTAAACGCAGTCCGATGAACATCAATAACAAGGCTGCTGCCAACAAGGCTGCTGCTGCTGCTATTGCCAGGAACGCAAAGAATGCTGCCAATAAGGCCGAGTCTGAGAGAGTTGCCAGGAACGCAAAGAATGCCAGGAACGCAAAGAATGCTGCCGCAAAGAATGCTAATGCCAGCAAGGGAGTCAATAACTTGATGACGCTCGCGTTGGCCGCGAATGCGAGCGGGAATAGACCCACCCTGACGAACAACAAGGCTGCTGCTAATGCCAACAACAACGCTACCAGGAAAGCACCGGCCGCAAAGAATGCTCAACCCCAAACTCGTAAACCCTTTAATCTTTCTTTGGCCCGGGCGGCTGCCAACAAGTTTGCTGCTGCTATAGCCAGCAAGGCCGCTGCCAACAAGGTTGTTGCTGCTGCTGCCGGCAGCGCCAATGGACCTAAGAGACCTCGCAACAATACCGGAGTTAAGGTCAATGAGCCTCTTACTAAGAGACCTCGTACCAATATCAATAACACTAAAACTCCTAAAGCCACCACGGCTGCTCAGAGCAAAAAAAACAGGGTTGCTGCTGCTGTTGATGCTGCTGTTGCTGCTATAGCCAGGAAGAAGAGACCTCGCAACACTACCGGAACTAAGGTCAATGAGCCTCTTACTAAGATACCTCGGTACACACCTACAACTAAAACGATAGTCGCATTAAGTAATTTTATAAAATATGAAAACGCAGCCACCGCGTGCACCAGCGGTCGTCCCTCTGGTAATGGGTGCTCTAAAAAATTATTAAGAACACTAGCCATTAAGACCCAAAAACGTGCTAGAGATATGTCGAAGTTGAAGAACTTAAGAAATTTAAACACCACCACATTGAACGCGTTTTCCAAATCAATTATTGAGAAAGGACAGGTTACGGATGCCAATGTAAATAATTTACTTAAATAAGAATACCGGTCCTAATAATATTGTTCCCCATCTTCATCTTGTTGAGGAGCTTGTGGGTGCGCTCACTGTCCTCTGTGTTCTTGAACTGCGCGTAGACCTTGCCCTGGATGAGGAGGATGTCACTCGCCAACTTGCCGAATTGCCGCAGGGTGTCGCGCATGCTGTCGTAGCCAATCGGGACCATCTCGTCCGTCTCACAAGAGATGCCCCTGGATGGGACGTTTTCCATGAAGAAATTAAACTTCGAATATTTTGAAAGAAGAACCTTCTCCACCTTCTTCAAAATATCCGTAAACTTCTGCTCGTTGCGGGTAACCGTGATGAGCTTGATAGTGTCTTTATACGTACTGAGGTCCATGGTCTTCCCCAACATCAGCTTGGCAACGCGGTCGTACATAACCGGGCTGAGGTAGCGGAGGTTGCGGGGAAACATGATTGATTGGATTGGTAGATACCCTATGTAAGTCGTTTTTATACATTTTTTCGCGCGTTAATAATATTGCGCAGTCGGGTAACGGTTGTCTGCTCCTTATTATATGCGTTTAGTTTATTAAACACAGATAGAAGTCTTTCACCATTGGGATACATTCTTACAATGTTCGCTGGTACCATGCCCATAGACCGTTCTGGATCGGGTCCGAGTTTTCGCGATTTCATAACTATATGCCCCAGCATTCTCCTCCCGTACCCTGTTCTCTCTAATTTGGAACCTAATTCGGCATATAATTTTTTTAATTTTTGTTTGCTATAACTCTGCATTTGCGCATTAGTGAAAGGTGCCGGGCTAATTTTCGTCATACAATATCCTGATATTTTCTTCACCCAGTAGAATATGTTTCACAAACCTGTGTCTCCCGTCGAGTATCTCGAAATATTCCGTATTCCTGTATCGCTTGACTGTGATGGGCTCGGTCATATTCTGGTCCTGTGTCATCCTGGTGAGACGAAAACCCTGAGAGCCTGGCTGGCGCTTGAAACCACGGGTAGACCCGCTCGCATCAATAACCGCTCGCATCATGGGGTCTGTGACCAGGATTCGGTAGATTGAAATATTCATTTCATATTGAAATGTACTGGTGTATCTATGTTAGGCAAGAGTAGACAAACTTATTATTTTTTTACGTTGAAAATTTGACACAAACTCTTCGCGTCCATTCCCCGTTGAAAATGGTTGAGCAGCCGGTCGTCGCCGAGAACTTCGGCGCAAATCTTGGATTTCATGTGCTGAAGACCCATAATGGATTCCTCGATGCTTGGCCATTCGTCCGTGTGACTGTAGATGAGGCGTCTGACTACGACCTTGTGGTTCTGCCCAGTGCGGTGGGCGCGGCCAATCGCCTGCAACTCGGTCGCCGGATTCCACGAAGGCGCAGTGATGTAGACCCTAGTGGCCTCCTGCAGATTCAACCCAACACCACCAGCCTTAATCTGGATGATGAAAACCGCACCATTTGAAGTTCCGCGGAAACCGGAAATCCGCTCCTCTCTCGCCTCCTTGGCGACAGACCCGTCGATGCGGAAGACCTGAATGCCCAGGTCCATGAGCATCTCGTGGATGATGTCCATCTCCGTGATGAACTGACAGAAGATGAGAGACTTCTCGTTGGGATGGGTCTGGACCATCTCAACCAGCTTGTCCATCTTGTTGCTCCTGCCCTCGTACACCAGGAGGTCGTCGTCGAGCGATTTCATGTTCACACCGTCGTAGTACAACTGGGGGTGAATCATGCACTGCCGGCACCGGAGAATGCACTCCAGGATGAATAGCATCTCCTTGGCAATGTTGGTTGTGTTCTTGATAATGCCGATGATGGTTTCACGGGCCGCCTCAAAGACCTCGTTGTAGATGAAGGCCTCGTCCGTGCTCATACCAACCTCGACAATCTCCATATCGAGGGGAGGCAGCGCCAACCGGATATTGTGACGCGCCACGTCCTCCTTGGTGCGACGCAGGACGTACTTCTCGCGGACGCGCCCCGGGTATGCCTGGACGTACTTACCCTCCACACCCAGAAACGCCGCAAGGGCAACAAAATCTTTCATCGAATTGAAGATGGGTGTACCGGACAAAATCCACTTGTAGGTGCCCTTGAGCTCGATAATAGACTTGTGGATTTTTGCCGTCTTGTTACGAATCTCATGCCCCTCATCGAGCACGATTCGACCCCATTGAATCTGATGCAAAGGGGTGTAGTCATCAAACTTTTTCCGGTTGACCATGACACTGTAGGGCGCCAGCACAATTCGGCTATCATCGAGTTCGGCGATGAGCTCGTGGCGACCGGGTCCGTCAAACGATGTGATTTTGCAGCGCGGGGCAAACCTCTCAATCTCGGTCTTCCACTGCCCCACAACTGACTTGGGAGCCAGGATTAGGGTGTTCTTCACAGGGTTGCCAAGCATAACTGCAATCGTCTGGGCAGTCTTACCGAGACCCATCTCGTCACAGAGCATGCCACCGCGTCGGTCGGCATCCAACTCCTGACCTAGCATCCATTTGATGCCGCGGGGCTGGTAGGGTACAATGAACCGACCCTGGAACAGGCCACGGCAGCGGTTGATTGCGTCCTCCATTTTATCTAAGTGGACTTGGGACTAACCTGGGTCGATTTGACACAAAAATTTGTTCTTATAAATTTCTAGCCCTGGAGCAGCCGCAGGCACTCGACGTGGCCCTCCCGCGCCGCGAAGAAGATGGGCGTCGCGCCGGCCTCATCGGCCTTGCGCTTGTCAGCGCCAGCCTCGAGCAGCACCTGCAGGCACATGTCGTGACCGTTGTGCGCCGCGATGTGCACGGGCGTCCAACCGCCCTGCATGGCCTTGTCCTTGTCGGCACCGCCCTCGATTAGCACCCGCAGGCACTTGGCGTAGCCCTGGTACGCCGCAGTGTACGCGGGCGTCTTGCCGTCCTGCTGCGCCTTGTCCTTGTCGACGCCGGCATCGATTAGCACCCGCAGGCACATGTCGTGGCCGTTGTACGCCGCGACGAACGCGGGTGTCCTGCCGCCATACATGGCCTTGTCCTTGTCGGCGCCGGCCTCGAGCAGCACCCGCAGGCACTCGGCCTGGCCCTTCGAAGCCGCGATGTGCACGGGCGTCCAACCGCCATCCATGGCCTTCTCCTTGTCGGCACCGGCGTCGAGCAGAAGCTGCAGGCCCTCGGTGTAGCCCTGGTACGCCGCGACGTACGCGGGCGTCTCGCCTTTGTGTGCGGGCTTGTTAATGTCGGCGCCGGCGTCGAGCAGCACCCGTAGGCACGCGGTGCGGCCCTCCTGTGCCGCGATGTACATGGGCGTCGTGCCGGTCTGTGAGACCTTGTTCTTGTCGGCACCGGCCTCGAGCAGCACCCGCAGGCAATCAGCGTGGCCATTCTGCGCCGCGATGTGCGCGGGCGCCACACCGCCATCGTTGGCCTTGTCCATGTCGGCGCCGGCCTCGAGCAGCACCCGCAGGCAATCAGTGCGGCCCCATCCAGCCGCGATGAACGTGGGCGTCTGGCCGCCCTGCACGGCCTTGTCACTGTCGGCCCCGGCCTCGAGCAGCACCTTTAGGCACAAAATGTGACCCCACGTAGCCGCGATGTACATGGGCAACGCGAACGCCTCGATCTCGGGCGCGGATGTTTTTTTCGTTCTATTGTGAATGCACATGAGCCCATCGACGATATTCTTGTATTCCTGGTCGGTCAGTTTGCGCTTGCAGCCCTCTATAAGATTGAGCACGTCCATCGGGGTACTATCGCCCTCCATTTTATCTAAGTGGACTTGGGACTAACCTGGGTCGATTTGACACAAAAATGAGATTTTTACGAGTTCCTAGGCCTTGAGCAGTTGCAGGCACTCGTCGTTGCCCTTGTGCGCCGCGATGAACGCGGGCGTATAGCCACCCTGCGCGGCCTTGTCCTTGTCGGCACCGGCATCGAGCAGCAGCCGAAGGCACTCGGCCTGGCCAAACAGCGCCGCGATGTACATGGGCGTCCGGTCGCCCTGCATGGCCTTGTCCTTGTCGGCCCCGGCCTCGAGCAGCACCTGCAAGCACTCGGCGTGGCCCCCATGCGCCGCGAGGAGCGTGGGCGTCCAGCCGTCCTCCTTGGTCTTGTCCTTGTCGGCACCGGCCTCGAGCAGCATACGCAGGCACTCGGCGTTACCCTGCTCCGCCGCGTGGAACACGTTCATCGTGGTACTATCGCCCTCCATTTTATCTAAGTGGACTTGGGACTAACCTGAGTCGATTTGACACAAAAATTTGTTCTTATAATGATATGAACTGTATCTGCCAGGAACGAAATACATTACGCAGTATAAATGATAGACTCCAGCGCGAGAACGATCAGTTGTGGGACAGGCTCCGTTTGATGGAAAAACGGTTGGACAAGATTAGTATCGAACAATTCGTTTTTGTGCATGCACCCATGGGTGACCCAGAACTTATAAAAGCTTTACTTGATTTTTCTAAGGGTGTTAGACGTTAAATAGTATTATATATATATGGGAAACCGCGCCAGTGAAATGGAAAGAAAAAATGAAGAGTTACAGGCAGAACTAAACTACCTAACGAATAAGTATAATAAAATCAAGGACCTAATGCATGTTGATGTTATTAACCAGTTTGTGGCGAGTCATGGTGGAAGTAGTATGGATGCAGCCATTATTTGTAAGTACGTGGGGTGGATCCACGAGAACTATGTTTTTGAAGAGTATCGGGGATGAACTTGCTCTTCCATTCCTGGTATTCCTTCTGCTCACTCTGGGATAGGCTCGTAAGGGCCAGGCGCTGGTCCCATATTGCTAGTTTATTGGGGGCCGACATGGGTCGTTTGGTCCGGCGCGCTCGTATCTTGTCGCATAATTTTGTCAGGTCATTCGAAATCTCCGACAGCGATAAATACGCTCTTCCCCTGGTGTCCACTCTCGACATCGATTCGCGGTGTATCGATAACGGCAGTAGTAGTCTCTAAAATATTCTTGATAATTTGAATAATCCTATCAAACATTCTGCATCTGTTATTTAGTATGGATTTTATTCGTTAGTTAGTTTTACACATCTGTAGTATTGGGGTACTTTCCCTTGATGGCGTTGTACGCAATCGTGTATATACTGCCTGTCAGTTGGTCGTCTGTCAGGTTGACCGACCCCGAGATGGTCTTGATTATGCGCTTGTCCGCGGTGCGGGCGGCCTCATTAATCCATATACCCGCAGAGTAGGAGAGTATGTACCCGGCCGCATCTGCGTTATTTGCAACCCTAATGTCATGCTCGGCAATTGCCATGTATGTGCCCGTGATGGAAGAACCGTATGACGTATCCAGAGAATCGTTGTTAATAAGCCCCATTATTATATTAATTATATAATAAATCTCCACGGCCGCGGTAGTTGGACTCTATTTCCCTGTGTACCCGGGTGAATTCATATGGTTGCGCCCTTGTCCATTGCCGACACCGGGTGTCCTGTTTTTCATGTTTTTCCCGTTGTTCCCGTTGTTCCTGTTGTTCCTGTTGTTCCTCCTGTTCCCGCTGTTCCCGCCGTTCCCGCTGTTCGTGTTCATGCCCGCGGTCGTTCCGTTAATATTATTGGTCATCACAGGTGCATTTGTCATGGTACTGCTGCTAAATATACCTCCCATTATTACTTAAACACAATATTTAAAAGTGTATGAATCCAACTCACTTAAAGGAGAACCCGTTACATTAATTAAAGCCCCTCTACCTCCCGACAATACCATCATGTATTCTCCGGAAGTCCAGACTATTGCTCGCTTTGAGCAGAACGTAACCCGCACAGTTGATAAGTTTTTCGAAAGCACCAACACCCGGATTAGCAAGGTCAAGGTGACGACGATGACTTTGACATCCCCCACACAGGGTCCGTTTGACCTGCCCGTTGTTCGTGACTATTTTGCCAGCCACGGCAACCAGGTTCCCATCATCAACGACATCGGTCTGGTGGCTAAGAAGCGTTGCAGGGAGCATGTGGACATTGTGTCTTTACGTGATACCAGATTCCAGAACCAGGTGACTGTGGATTATATGGATTCTCACAGTATCAAGTCCATCAAGTTGTTCTCTAACGGCGCGGTACAGATTGCTGGGTCCAACGATATGTGGTCGTGCAAGATTATTATGAAGAAGTTGAGTGCCCTGCTCAAGCATGTTTTCAAGAACCCCGATGCATTTGACTTCAGTACGTACAAGATTGCTATGATTAACACGAACTTTGCCCTTAACTTTTCGGTTAATCTTTACAATATAGTGAATGTTTTCAGCGAAGCTGGGTACGACACCACTTTCAACCCGGACCGGTACTCTGCTGTCAAGGTGACAATGACACCCGAAGGTGGCGACAAGAGTGTGACTGTGAGTATTTTCAGTACTGGCAAGATTATCATGACAGGTGCCCAGAAAATTGATGACATTGCCAAGGTCTACGATACTATTGTTTCGCATGTAGCATCAAACTATGGTGATATTTTCTGTACTATCACAGAAACACCCGAATATTTCGATATTTACAGGGGGCGAACAAGGGATGAAATGACGAAATATATTATCTCGCAAATAGGTATAGTATAAAATGTCTGAGAGACTTGGAATGGCCGATGGTAGATGCTTCACAGTGGGCACCGCGAGCACCCTCTTCAACGACTATATGATGAAGTCAAACAACATCATCCCCCAGGACAACTACAGTTACCGCAAGTTGCTCCAGCAGAAGGGACCGGAACTTCTCCAGCCCATCACTAACAAGAAGGATTGTGAGATGTGTCACGACCCCCTCTTAAAAATACCAGACACATATTAAATAAGTATGAAGATCGTTATCGATGGACCGGTCGGTGCCGGCAAGTCTACACAGGTGGACATAGTTAGTCAACACTACAAATTGGACGTTATAAAAGAACCCATCCACGAGTGGCCCCTTGAGACGTTCTACTCTGACCCATCGCGATGGGGGTTTATGATGCAGTGTGCTGTACTGGTTTCGTTCAGCAACAATAAACACCTGAATGGTATTTTCGAGAGGTGTCCCCCCAGTTCGAAGGCAATTTTCTGGGAAAACTTGCACCAGTCAGGGGCAGTGACGGACGAGGAGAATGTGATTTTCAACAGGATGTATGATGCGCTCACATGGCACCCTGATATTATGATTTTCATTGACAAGACACCCGAGAAGTGCCTCGAACACATCAAGATCCGCGGTCAGCCAGGCGACGGTAGTATTACGATTGACTACATGCAGAAGCTGAGTAAGTTGTACGAGGCCTGGTTTCGTAGCGAACGTCAGCACGTGTTCGTCGTTGACGGGAATGGGACAGTTGAGGAAACGAGTAAACAAATAATTAAAATTTTAGATAACTATTTTAAGAGTAATAGCCAACAATGTCTAACAAATGTTTATATGTAACCCTAAAAGGGCACAAGTGTAAATTTTCCGCTAAGACAGAAGATGGATACTGCTTAAAACATAGCAAGGAACAATGTCCCATATGTTTTGAGATAGTAAGTAACGCAGACAAAAAACGTCTGACATGTAAACATACATTCCATCTTGGGTGTATTTCAACATGGTATGTACAGGCAGATTCATGCCCCGTGTGCAGAACCGAGCAACCCGACGACGAATATATTAAATTCAAGACACAGGTTGAAGACAATATGAGAGATAAATACAAGGACGCACTGGATTCCATGGATGACGAGGTTCGGCGATTACGTCGTGCTATTCGCTATCGACCCGCTTTCCTAGAGAATTGAGTTAAATTATAAAACAAAATTTGTTACTGTTTTGTATGGCTTATCAATGTGGCGCCGCCACGGCGTCAGGCGGCATATGCCGCTCTTGTGTATCGTCCAAAACTTCAAGCTGTGGATGGCATACCCCTTTAGATACTACGTGTTCTGTGTGTATGGACCCGATGTTCGTCAGAAATAGCAGGGAACTTGATTGTGGTCACCTATTTCATAAGAAATGTTTACAGCAATGGAAAAATCGTGGCAATAGGTCGTGTCCTTTGTGCAGGACAGAGTTTGACGCCCCCCAATTCCGGGTAACCGTTACTATAGAACCAATGGGAAACGCAGCAAACACACACGCCAGGGGTACATTCAGTAGGATCGAGACTGCCTTGTTGAATATACCCAATCACATGCTTGATACTGAGACACAACTGATGGCGGAGGCGGAGGACATGGACACTCTGAGAAGTGTTATCGAAAGTATAGGGATTCAGTTGAGTGATGCAGATTATGATAACCTACTTCTACGCGAGGGGGTTGAATGAGTTTGTGAGTTTGGGACCAACTTTGATGCCCTTATTACTCACACAGAATGAATTACAGTACTTACTATAATTAAGACCATATTTACGCCCAGTATACCTGGGGTCGGTAATAAGCGCACCATCGCTGCCAACTAGGAGCGGCCCAGTGGCCCAACCCATCTTGTGACTAAAACAATTACACATGAATCGAAGAACCTTGCCAACCTTGAAATCCCCGGCCTTCCCGAGACGACCGACGGGAACCTTAAAAAATTTAGCCAAATTCGCAAGTGTATCACCCTTGCGCACCCTATAGTTTACTATACCATGCTGCTTGTAAAAATGAAAATCCCCTCCAGGATTTCCATTTCTATCTTTGGGTGCAACAACCATCATAACCTTGTAGAACCCCGGCTTGCACTTGGTAGTAGGTTTGGCAAGCTTAACCTTGCCCGGATTATCCTCCAATATTTTCCTGGCAATGCCCTTGCAATGGGTGTAGGTGTGGCCAACCATGGAACCAGTTCCCTGGTTACCGGGGACACTCTTGTGGGGGCGCCATTTGCGCATGTCATGAAACGCATACGCATAACAATTGTTGGCAACCTTATATTTGGTCCATTCGGGGTGTCGGAACTCATGCTCAGATCCACTGAGGGGCAATGGCTTCCTCGCCTTCGCTTTAGGCTTATCCGCGGTCTTGCTCTTCTTTATATCTGGCATATTATAATATTACAATATATTATAAAATGTCTCGTGTTGGGAGTACGATCAAGATACACAATGTTAAGTTTTCTACGGTAGATGACCCAGAGAACACATCAGGAATTGTCCTGTCGGGTGCGTCCGAGCCGCGCACTATGTATGTAGACGGCGTGGCCATTACAAGTGGCGGAAGTGGTGGCGGAAGTGGCACTGGCCCCGCCGGCCCCATGGGTCCCACGGGTGCTGCCGGCCCCGTAGGCCTCACGGGCCCTGCCGGATCGGCTGGTGTCAATGGTGCCGCTGGTGCTGCGGGTGCCGCGGGTGCTGCCGGATCTGCCGGTTCTGCCGGTCCAGAGGGTACTGCTGGTGCCCAGGGTATTGTGGGTGCGCAGGGCGCTGCTGGCACTGCCGGTCCCACGGGTTCTGCCGGTGCTGCCGGTGCTGCCGGTGCTCAGGGTGCTGCCGGTACTCAGGGTGCTGCCGGTGCCGATGGCAACTTTGGTGGCGCGGCCTTCAAGTACGCATTCTCGGTCGCTACAACGTCCACCGACCCGGGTGCTGGTAAGATTAACCTGGATAATACCGCTATGACGTCGGCTGCCCATATCTACATTGATGACAGCGACACCGACGGCAGCGACATCCAGTCCTACATGCGCACAATTGATGATTCCACCTCCACCATCAAGGGTCACGTGAAGATGACCGTCGGTGGTGACACATCGAAATTCGCCTTGTTCACAATTGCGAGCCTCGCCGAGAACGACGGGTTCTTCGACATCACAGTTGTCCCAGTGAGCTCGTCCGGCGCGGCACCGTTTGCGGACGCGGCGGCCATCGTGTGTACATTCGCCCGTACAGGTGACCGTGGTGACACTGGTGCTATTGGTGCTATTGGTGCCGCCGGT
>Ga0209482_1002009_pt1 | contig 13077 bp, 24 predicted proteins | sample CoawatmetaG10DNA_FD_187512 | JGI IMG/M metagenome (GOLD analysis project Ga0209482, IMG submission 187512) | Marine microbial communities from the West Antarctic Peninsula - Coastal water metaG104-DNA (SPAdes) (version 2) | ecosystem: Environmental > Aquatic > Marine > Coastal ...
TACAGCAAGTGCGTCTGTAAGGATACTTGGTATTGCTCCTGCATCTCTGGTCTTATCTTTACCCTCAATGATAGAGATACCTTCAACAATTGCATTGTATACTGCTTTGTCTTTACAGAACTTCTCAGTAGTATCCACCAGCCAGTCAAAATCTACATCAGTATGTTCTAGAGTTTTGATAACCTCTACAACTTTGTTATACTCATAATCGTTCAAGTCCTTACGACTTTGAACTTCTATCTCTAGAGATGTTTGTGTAGGTATTTTATTGTATTTGTCTACAAACTTTGTGATCTCTTCAAATACAGTTCTCTCTGTCTTATCTGAGAAATAATCACCTTTAATAAATGGTAGAACCTTCCTTGCATACTTTTCATTTGTTACGAGCTGAGTTAGTGCTGTTCGTTCAATCGTCTGCATATTCAAGGTTGTCTTTCTCCAACTGTTCATCTAAGACTAATACAAGAATGTCACCGATTATAGTGACAAAATCTTCTGTTTCTTTTAAGGATTCTTCATTGTGACCATTATAGTCTACAACATTGTATTTAAATGCAAGAGGCATATTACCATCTTCATTCTCTTCTTCTGGCACTGATACCTTGCCGTATTGATATATGATACCACTATACTTACCACTGTCGATAAGTATAGAAGCCCACTTGTCACCTTCACGGGACACAAATTTATATTTTTCAGCCATAAAAATCCTTTCTAATTATAAAGTATATAATAACAGGATTTGTGTGAATTGTCAATACTCATTATCAGTATTTCTTTAGAATAACTTTAAAAATTCCACCGTCTATATTTAACTTTGAATTTTCCAACTACCATCAGATTGACGACAAGCCTTACCATATGCATTTTGTGTTTTTCCATCAATAGTTACAGTCTGTTGATATTCACGGCAATATGAACCATTCTTTTTAAATGTACGAGTAGGTTTTACTGTTCCAGAATTTCCAGTGTTTGGATTGTTCCATGTGATCACCTGGCCATCTCTGGCACGTTCTAGAGTACGTTGATTAGTCTTTTGCATTTTAATCTTGTCTAATTCATCTAGACTATTACCAATACTATTACCAATAAATGCACCACCAAGAGCACCAATTGCAACGGCGGCAAGTTGTCCTTTTCCACCACCAACTTGTGATCCTAGTAATGCGCCACCACCTGCTCCTAGAAGTGTACCAATCGTACTTTTATTTCCTGTTGTCGCATTACAAGCACTTAAAATGATTGTTATTAGACATACCATCAAAATATTATTTTTGTTCATTTTATACATCCTTTAATAGTACAAATTCTCTATTCTTTATATGTTGCTCTGCAATATCATCTTTACTTTGACCAAAGTATTCAACAGCATGATGTTCAAGTATCATTATCTCACCTAAATGCATTTCTCTATCTTCTTTTGCATAGTAAACTAAAAACTTACCTAGTATACGACCAAACTTACCTGTCTTATCTTTCTCTGTAATTAGTCTCTGATTACTTCCAGCTGGTAGAATGTCTTTAACAAAGGCCTTTGCAGCTAGTCCATACTTTTTCTCTTCTAAATCTCTTGTTCTACTCTCTGGTGTATCAATTCCAAGAATACGAACCCGTTCCTTACGTAACCATACACCAAATCCTAGATCAATATCTACGTCTACTGTATCACCATCAACTACTCTTAAAATCGTACATTTATATTCATGCATCTTATTTTCCTTTACATTCAGGCAAACCAATTAAATTCCACCCATATTCTTTGCAATTCATATCTATAAGATAATCTAAATATTCTTTTTTATTCATACAGGGTTTTTCATAATGTAAAATTCTAATCCATTGACATTCTTTACTTGTTATCTCTTCAGCAATATACTCAGTACCACTTTTCCCTGATTTGCTAATTAATACTACATCTCCAGCCGTTAATACTGTTGAAATTTGCCAAGGTATCGGAACTAGTAATGCACAAGAAGTTGTCATCGTAAGTGATGCTAATAGTGTAATTGTAATTAGGAGTTTTTTCATTTTTGTATTTAAAAATTTCAAACCCCAAAACTTTCTCCACAGCCGCATGAACTTTTTTGCATAGGATTTTTAATTTCAAGATAAGAACCACCTAGTCCTATTACATAATCAATTTCACTACCCATAACATACATTTCAGCTAGAGAATCGACTACTAATACGTCTTCTATAGGGTCTGACCATGTAACGTTAGGTAGATTATTTTTTAAATCCCATACATATTGCATACCAGAACATCCCCCACCTTTTACACTGAGGGACACATAGTCTCCATTATAAATTACACTTTTCATGTACTTTTTAGCACGATGTGTTAATGTTACCATGACACTATTTAGTTTCTCCTGTTAGCTACTTTTAACATATAACCCAAAATATTTTCCCAATAGTTCTTTGCCCATTCAGATTTACTATTATCTAGAGCAACTCTAGCATTATCGATACGTGTCATAGTAATATCCACTTGCACCTCCAATTTCTTCATTATATTCCATCTCCTTTATTCGGTCAACAATATTTATGAAAATTTCAAACATCTCTTTCATTTTATCTGTTTCGTTTTGTTTAGGAATACACAAGGATTTAATTGATTCATCCTGAGATGAGATTGCAGCTCTTGCCTTCAAACAAGAATCCATATCGGGCATCTCTGTATTGATACCCAGACTTGCAACTATTAACATTGCTTTAATCATTTAGTAAATCTTTCGATTGTACCAACAATATAACCCAACCAATATTTGTAACTGTGTTTATACTTCTTCATTATACTTTACTCCATCTACTCCATCCAGAATTTTCAAATTTAAATTTGTCTTTACCAATTAGTACCATATCACCAACACTCGTTGACCGACAGGTCTTCTCAGGAAACATAGGAGTAACACCCTCATTACGCCACCAAGGTTTGGTGATTGTGTTGGTCTTAACAAATGCAACTTCACATTTTTTTTCTACAGATTCAGACTTTTTTACTTCAACCATTGCAACAGTCCTTGGAGAATCTTCAAGGGTAGACTGTATCACTGCCACCATTTCCATATTATCACTCATTTTACTCATAATATGCCTCCTCTGTATAGTATCCAAATTATCACTCATTTTACTCATAATATGCCTCCTCTGTATAGTATCCAATTGACGAACCGTTAGCGGTAGGGGGGGAGTTAATATCACTCAATAACAACCAAGTGTGAGAATTATCGTCCCACTTGATCTTGGCTTCTTCCAAAGCACTTCCATAAGTAGAATCAATAGTGACAATCTCACCTTCCCACAATGGAATCATTGCACCGAAATCACCGATAATCTTTGTTCCTAACTTCATAATAACCTCTTTCTTATTTCTCATTATATACATAGTATATCATACTCAATAGAGTTTGTCAAGGATTAATTTGCACAATTCGCCATTAATCCTTCAACAGCACAAGGGTCTTCAAGATACCCAACTAGTAAAACAATTGCGAACAAAACAATAACTATTAGAAATATTTTCATAGAATTAAGCTCCCGTCCAAGGACTTCTGTAACCACCTTCAAGGATATTACCCCTTGCAAAGTTACGAGCAGGAGCAGAATAACCAGCGGCTTTCAGAAGATCACCCTTCTTGAACTTTTTGTCGTTGTCAGTGTTGACAACAAAACCCCAAACAGAACCTTTGCGATTGTAGACCTTGATGTACTTAGAACCCGCCTTGTAGCTAATGTTCTCATTAAAGTCTGCAATCATATCTTTATTGATATCACTAAGGATGCCGGGGTCTCTTGCGGCCGCAGCACAACCTGTAGTCCAGTTGAAGTAGTCTGCTTTGATATTCTCAATTAGGGCAGTCATTTCGTTATTCATAATCATTTCTTTCTCTTTGTTAACTCTCATTATATACATAGTATAACATAGCAATTAGGGTTTGTCAACAAGAATCGACATCTAATTGTCGATTTATTGAATTATCTACATTTTGTGACATTTTTATCACTATGATGCAATTGCAAAGATTTCTGCATTATCACTGTATAAATTGAACCGATTTGAAAATAATTCACGTTTTCCAGCTCTAGGAAAATCAATCACCTTAGAGTATGAAGATTTTTTTGCATATACAGTTACATCTTTATGGCGAGATAGTTTATTCCAAACATATCGACCGCCCTCAGACTGAGAAGAACCAGCACGAAGTGTGATTCCTTCATCTTTAAGTAGGAATGTATAGAGTTTAACAGCAAGGTTATTACCCTTGTAACGACTGTCAACCTTTATTAGATCAACGTGCCATGAACCACGCTCCTTACTCAACTCTATATGAGCAACGATACGATAACGTGTGGTCATACCATCAAGAGTACGAATCCTTTTGGGCTTAGACATGTCATAAACCCATATCTCACGATATGTGCTATCTTCTTGTTCATTCATGATATGATAACCGAAGCGGCGACCTAGAAGATCGCCTTCCATGTCACCATAACCTAAACTATTTCCTTTATCCATTTCAATCTTAGCAACCATAACAATGTCTCTCTCTCTGATTATACCTAAGTATACCAGGCCTAACAGAGTTTGTCAAGAAAAATCGCTACCTATAAGTCTTTGATTTCATTGAGAATCCAAACTTTTTTCTTATTCTTACCTACTGTAAGTTCCGAAAAACCCTCTGGAATGGGCTTATTCCACCCATTTTTACGGGCGATTCCCACACTAGGGAATATACCAGCAAGATGCATGATATGTGCCATGCACCACACATCTTCTATGTGCCATGCACTATCCCTGTTCTCCCAAAATCCAAAGGATTTCATATCCTTCTCAGACATTTTGGGATGGATAAAGTTAAATTCGTTAGACAACATCAAATTTTACCTCAAAAGTAAATACGGTTTCCATCCACTTTGCAGCGTCATCAAAAGTCTCAAATGTGTCACCCATATTAAGGATTTCACCAAACGCACCAAACACACAAAATCCAGTGTCGGGTTTAAGACTTACAATCTTAGGAGCGCAAGTTCCCTTAGTTAAACAATTCGTTGCAGCACTAACACCAAAATTAAACTCATCTTTCCATTTACTAATTAACATATTAAACTCTCTCTCGTTGTTATTTCTCAGTATATACATAGTATAACACACAGAAGCAAGTTTGTCAACAGTTAATTTAGAAACCTTTAGGTTTTTTTGTAATACCTCGGCGTTTCATCTCCATTTCAATCCATTGTTTAGCTCGTCTATTCTTAACCTTCTTACCCAATAGACGCCTGACTTCCTTGAAGGTTATTTTCTCAATATCCTGATCTTTCTCGTTGTTATCAACGATAACCATAGTGCCTCTAAACAGGGAGCTGAACTTACCAATATTGCCCTGCACTGCGTTGTAACTGGTGATGGCAACATCCTCTGGTACAGTACGCTCACGTGCGGCATTACGCTCCAACGCAACGTCAAGTGAGGTATTGACAAATATCATGTGGCAGTCATATCCTAGTGCTTCTAGGTCTGCCTTCTGTGTACTAATATTATCGTACCTCGCACCAGTGCCGTCAATTACCATACCGATACGTCCTTCGATATAATTCTTTTGGCGAGAAACAGTGACTTTCTTTGCCCTACCCCGTTCCTTCTGATTTGCTTCCCATTCATCTGGAGGCATCTTCAATGAGAGGCCAGCGTCCTTGAGATACTTCTCAAATACGTCATCAGAGTTTACCACACGCAATCCTGTCCCACCAGTGGAGTACCGGACAACATATGATTTACCGCTGCCCGGGCCTCCAGCAAGAAAGAACGCTTTAAATATGTTGGGGTCTTGAAGACCTTCCTGTAGTTCGTAATATGTTTTCATATTTGTTCCTAATATCCAAACCTTGCCCGGCTACCTGTAATATATATTTATCATCATCTGAAAGTGGTTGTATTGTCATTTCTCTCTCCTGTCTCTGAAAGTTCATTTTGTTAATACGGTTTTTCATTGTAGCTTTTGCCATTTTTAATTTTCCTTTGTTAATTTCAGATTATTAGTTTAGGGCGTGTTTTGAGATATGGGCCTCCTTTATAGGTTATTGGTTAGGGTGGAAAAAATTTAATTCTTCCCCAAAAGTAGACGAGTTTTTTGTTAGGGAAGTTTTTGGTTTCGGTTCAAAATTATCTTTTGGGCCATCCAGTGTTTCTTCTAATGAATCCTTTACGAGTGTCATATATGTTTTATGTTTCTTATCACCAAAATCAAAATCATGTCTAAGTCTTTTTACAAAGAACATTCCTTTATAAAATCTATCATTCTTTTCATTTTTAGTAGTCTTGAATGAAGCATTATATGGTATATCTAATTTTACGATATCACCAGCACTCACAACAGTATTACCATGAGTTAATATATTCAATAATAATCCCTGTTCTAATTGTACAAGTTGTGAAGTTCTACGTTGCAACCAATCTTGTGGATTTGATGGTGAAAATGGTGATCTATTATTTTCTGTAGTATGTTGAGCATCTTTGCCTCCAAGAATAGAAGAAGAAGTTACAAATGTTCTAGCAGGAAAATCTTGAACAGTATTTTTATTCTCATCAACAATAAGGTGGCTGTATATTGGAAAATCTTTTTTATTTTTTTGATGCTTACTTGTGATATGATTTTCAGTATTGAAATTATCAAAAATACCATATTGATACTTTTTATATGATTTGTTAAAAATATCATGAACGATAAGATTAGAAGCATATACTCCAACAGTGTAATTAGTTAAACTATTGGCATTTTCTATAATTTCAAAATCAAGAATATTTCCCAACTCTTTTTCTATATTTACTGCTCCACCCTTTTCAACACTTGATCCATGAACGTGTTGTGTATATGTTTGCATCGGACTTTGTGAATATAAACTTGCAAGGCTTCTAAAATGATACCCTTTTATTGTTTCAAAAAATAAATAGTTTGGGCCTCCACCTAATGCTGATACTGCTTCTTTAGTTGCCATCTTTATAATATCAAATGGTCTTACGTTTGGAGCAACAATTCTTTTAACACCAGCAGTTCGTTCTATATAAATTTTTTTCTTACAATTAACTTCACGTAACATAATTCTTACAATGTCTGAGTAAGAACCTTTTAATGAACGAGAGATTTTAGTTCTTTGATTACTTACTAATTCTGATGATGTAAAATTTAACAAATACACCTGTACGTTATTTCCAGATTCTATTCTACTTTCCAAAGAATTAATTAAAAAAACATTCTCAGTAAAATCTATAGTTTCTTCCACATGTGTAAGGCCTGGTGTTTGTATTTTAAGTTTTAGATATTCTTGACCAATAATTGGGCCCACTGATGTTAATGCAAAAGAATCTTGTAGGAGTATATCCCCTGTTACAGCAGTCATACCAGTATCTTCAAAAATAGTTATATTTATTATTGATGCTGATAAATCTATAACCATACCAGAAGATGTAATCATTTCTGCTTTAATTAAATCAAAATCACCAACGGCTTTTAATTTTGCCATTATAGTATGCTTGCTCCCATAAGAGTTTCAAATTCTTCTACAAATTGTTCTATGTAAGCTCCATCTAACAATCGTATTTTTCGTAGATCATCTTGTCTCTCTATTTCAAAATCATAATTTGTAATTGTAGTGAGGTCTAATTCAGAATACCCCGTGGTATCTGTTCCTATATCAATTTTTAATGTAGTATCACCAGAAGTTTGTGCTATCTCAAAATGATGTACTGCATTTATATCTGTATATTTATCATTAACAAATGCATTAAACTGTGCGCTATTTAATGGCCATTGATGATAACGATCTGTAATGTTGTTAACATATAATATTACCCAATGTAATTCTGGATCATCATAAAGTTTATCTGCAAGCATCTCTGGTGTTTCACCATTTTTAACGTCATATGTATCATACAGCAAAGTATTTGTTCTTACTTTTGTCCGTAAAGCAACACGTTTCAATAAATTGGTTACGATTTTAAAATCACCATTTCCAACAGAATCATATACTATGAAGGGAAAGTTTGCAAAATACATTTTAGAAACCTTCCTTAACCATATCTTTACTTAATGTTTCTAATTCAGTAAAGTTTAATGTAATCTGGCTTTTCTGTGGTGGTGGAGAAACACCATTCATTCCTGCTGTTGGTTCATAAGCAGTATAACGATCTGCGCCATATTGAACATCTATCTTTTGCAAAAAACAACTTGATATCCTATTAATAAACCCGTTTCTTTTATTCTGATACATATATGTAATATCAAAAGTATTTGGAATATTCATTTCTCTTCTTGTGGTTTTATTTGAATACTCAGGCATCATATTTACTTTAAATGTATGTATTATTTTTTCTATTGTTTTTGCCTCTTCAGCACTTTTAGGTATAAATGCAAATGTGTATGAAAAAGACCTTCTACCAACACCCTCAAACATCATTTCCATTCTAGGAGTAATAACCTTACCACTTTCAATTTGTTGTAAAGCTTTTGCTCCACTAGCAACGCCATCAGTTATATTATTAAGTAGATTTGTAAAACCTTCTTTAGCGTTGCCTCCCAAAGATTTTGCAACTGCATTTAATTTAGATTCCGTACCACCCTTTGCACCCATGAAAGCAGTAATTGCATCCTTACCTAACATTGCAAGTGTGCCAATTTCTTGATCTGTATATTTGACCTCATATTCAACTTGTACAGATGGGGGCATATATAAAGCTATTACTGCTGGTGATCTAACAGTTGGTCTTTCAGCAAGTATCGATCCACCCTTAGTACGACCAGAAACCGTTTCGCCCACTGCTCCGGCAAGACCTTCTACTGGATCTTCAGTATTATCATCTTCATCAACTTCAAAGTCATTCCCAAACTCAGCTTTAAGTGATGAGTTAATCGCATCAAAAGATTTTTCTACTTTTGGTGACTTTATTTTACCTGGAGTAAACTCATTTATATTGAATAATATATAATGACCTTGTTGTGGATCAGAATCAACATTTGATGGATATGACATAATCTCAGTATTAAACTTTCCAACTGGTGATAAATTACCAAGTGCAGAAGTAGCAGCTTCAGTAGCAGTATTAGATAAAGAACCAATACCTCCAGTTTTACTACGTACTGCTGAATTTAATCTTCCTGCTATTGTGGAACGGACGGCATTTGTAACACTTTCGAGAACCATGTATAAATATCCTTATAAACTCTAATGAAAGTATTTATACGTTATGTCATACAAAGGAAAGTATAATCCAAGAAATATTCAAAAATATAAAGGTAATCCACAAAAGATAGTCTATCGTTCTTTATGGGAAAGAAAGTTTATGGTATATTGTGATACTAATAACTCTATACTTGAGTGGGGAAGTGAAGAGATTATTATACCATATCTGTCTCCTTGGGATGGTAGAATACATCGTTATTTTCCAGATTTCTACATAAAAACTAAACAGACTGATGGTTCTATTAAGAAGTTTATTATTGAGGTAAAACCTAAGAAGCAATGTTCTCCACCACCAAAACAACCGAAAAGAAAAACCAGAGGCTGGTATGGAGAAGTTAAAACTTGGGGTATTAATGAATCAAAGTGGAAATATGCTACAGAATGGTGTAATAATAATGATATGGAGTTTAAGATATTAACAGAAGATCATCTAAACATAAAGTATAAATAGTCATATGGCACAGTCAAAATTCATAAAAAGCGTTCTAGATGCAGCTGGTGGTAGACCAAAATCCACCCAATGGTACAAAGATAAAATCAAAGAGTTTGGTAAGCCCGCTGCTTTAGATTTGATACGAGATGGTAAGAGAGATAATAAACCATTTATTGGTAAGTTGAATATGTTCTTCTATGATCCTAAGTTCAAGAAGAAACTTCCTTACTACGATACATTTCCTCTGGTTCTACCGATAGAGCGTTACAAAGATGGTTTTTTAGGAATTAACTTTCACTATTTACCATTACCATTAAGAATTAAACTATTAGATAGATTGGTTGATTTCTCTAATAACACACAATTTGATGAAAGTACAAAGTTGATTGTTGATTATCAAAAACTTAAAAAAATAAAACTAATACAACCAACTATACATAAATATTTGTCCGGTCAAACAAAGTCGCAATTTCGCAGAATAGATGCAGATGAATTTATGATAGCTGCATTATTACCTGTACAGAGATTTAAGAAAGCATCATCAAAATCAGTATGGTCTGATTCTAGGGGAATGATCTAATGACAGTTGCAAGTTTTATAGAGAGTACATCTTTTGGTGTAATGAATGATATACTTTCTGCATTTCATTCAAATGAAGGATATGCTGTACCAAATAGATATGAGGTAGTAATTCAAGGCCCAGCAAAATTAGGTGGTGGTGGTAAAGAAAATGTATTTAATAATGCAGAAAGAAGTTCTAACGTAAGAGATATATCTTTGAGAGTAGAGAGTGTTATATTACCTGGCAGAACACTAACAACAGCAGCAGATAATAATGTGTATGGCCCTAATAGAGAAGTAGTCGAGGGTGTAACTTATGCAGATGAAATTGCAATTGATTTTCAAGCAAGCTCTGGTTTGGATGAAAGAGTATTTTTTGAAAATTGGCAAAAACAAGCATTTAATGAAAAGACTTGGAACATAGGATACTATAATGATTACATAGGTTCTATGGAAATATATCTATTAGATAGACAAGATGTAAGACGTTATGGTTTGAAGTTGTGGGAAGTGTTTCCTAAAACTATTACAGCAACTACTCTAACAGCTTCTGAAGCAACAGAGATTATTAAAACCAACGTATCTTTCTCTTTTAGGTATTGGACAAACTTAGATCAAAATCAACAAGCCCCAGATATAATGGGTAGAATATTTGAAACTGTGATAAACTCAGCGGAAAGAAATATTTCTAGAAACATACCTAGAATATTAAATAGATTATAATAAAGGATGAAAAATTATGGCACTACCTAAATTAGAGTCTCAAGTATACGAACTTGAGCAACCATCAACTGGTGAAAAAATCAAGTATCGACCATTCTTAGTTAAAGAACAAAAAGTATTAATGATGGCTTCTGAATCAGAAGATGAAAAACAAATACGTGATGCGTTAGCAGGAATTATTTTTAACTGTACATATGAAAAAATAGACCCATTTAATGTCCCCATGTTTGATGTTGAATTTTTATTTCTAAGAATACGAGGTAAATCTGTAGGTGAGAAAATTGAATTAAATTTACTATGCCCAGACGATAATGAAACTAGAGTTAAAACTTCTCTTAATCTAGATGATGTTGGTGTGAATCAGAAATTGGGCCACACTAATGAAATTAGTATAACTGATAAGATTAAAATTATAATGAACTACCCTACACTTAATGATATGGTTGGTATGGACGGTGGAGAAAATGCAGGATTTGATGAAGTTCTTACTATGATAAAAAAATGTATTCATGAGATTCTTGATGGAGAAACTGTACATAGTAAAATAGATATGTCTGAATCTGATTTGAATGAGTTTATTGAAAGTCTTACTACTGAGCAATTTCAAGGTTTAGCAGATTTCTTTGATACTATGCCTAAAGTTGCTCATTCTATTGAGGTTACTAATCCTAAAACTAAAAAGAAAGGTGAAGTAGTTATAGAGGGTATTCAAAGTTTTTTCGGTTAGCCCTTTCTCATGACTCTGTGACTAATTATTATAAAACTAATTTTGCAATGATACAACACCATAATTGGAGCTTAACAGAATTGGATAATATGATGCCTTGGGAGAGGGAAGTTTATATAGGGTTGCTAATAGAACACTTAGAAGAACAAAAGAAGGAACAGGCTAAACAATAATGGACGTTATAACACCAAATGTAGCTGCGATAGAAATAACAGAATTTATTCTGCCTTATATTGGTATGGTTTTGATTGTTGTGTTTGGATTTATGGTTAAAGACTTTGCGACTAAGTTTAGCAAAGGTCTTGCATTTAGCATGAATAAGCAGTTTCAAGAGGGTGATCATGTTCTTATTGATGGTGAACGTGCATTAATCGTTAAGATAGGTATATCACAGACAGTATTTGGCGTCACTAAGGTGGGTGGTGAATTAGATGGGGATTATATATGGAGATATGTTCCAAATGAACGTATTGATTTTCTTAAATTAGAGAAGATAATTTTTGACCGAACTCCTATAAATAATAGTACAACTATAAAAAACAACTCAAATAAAATTGAGGAACTAAAAAATGGTAAATAACAAAGATCAAGTCAACATCATAGAAGTAGATAGGAGTACCACAGAAGAAGCTTCTTGGTATAATCATATTAGTTCTTCTAGGATTGATAAATGGCGTATCTGGCCTCGTGCATTGATTACTCTATATGGAATTATGTTTTGGCGTACAACAGAATGGTTCATGGCATTACCAGAACCTACTGCTCCTCAAAGTGCATTTGTAAGTGTTATCGTAGGTGCTGGAGCTGCATGGTTTGGTCTTTATGTTGGTTCTGGTGGAAAGAAGGATAGCAAGTAATGGCTGAAGATTTCAAAGCTCTAGTTGCCGCACAAAAAGAAACATCCAGATTGTTAATGACTGTTGAAGAACGAGCAGCTGCTGATCAAAGTAAGCAAGAATCAAATTTTGAAAGAAGTGAATCAGCAAGAAGAGGATGGGAAACTCGACGGGAAAATCTTGCATTAACAGAACAACAAGCAACAATAAATCAAAATCAAGCTCTATACCATGCCCAAGAAGATGGCGAAGATACAGCAAACACTGGAGAAGAACAAAGTGGTTACTTGTCAAAACTTCTAAATTTATTTAAGAAAGATTCTGATAAAAGTGGAGCAGCTGCTGAAGAAGATGAAAGTAAAGGAGAATCTAGAGACAGCAAAATGATGGGTTATCTCAAGCAAACTGCTGGATTTCTTGGTGGTATTGCAAAACAAGGTATGGAGAAAGTAAAGTCTGGTCTTGGTGGTTTAAGTAAATTTCTAATCGGTGGTTTAGCTGTTGCTGCTCTTGCATTTTTAAATCATCCTAAATTTAAAGAAATGGTAGCACTATTAACT
>Ga0209482_1002016_pt1 | contig 13059 bp, 13 predicted proteins | sample CoawatmetaG10DNA_FD_187512 | JGI IMG/M metagenome (GOLD analysis project Ga0209482, IMG submission 187512) | Marine microbial communities from the West Antarctic Peninsula - Coastal water metaG104-DNA (SPAdes) (version 2) | ecosystem: Environmental > Aquatic > Marine > Coastal ...
CAATATCTATCTTAGCAGCAGCAACTGAAGATATATACTTCTTAACAAGATTTTCATCAAAATCCCAATTCAAATAGTAGCCACCATCCCTTAATGTGCAATCCAATGTCTGTAATTTCATTTTTTTTAGTATTTCCATAAATAATTCGTATTAAACGACATAAATATCTTTATTTAGCAGTTTAGAGGCAATTTGACGATCAGTATTACTTCTCACTTCAAAAGAAGCAAGAGGTGTATCTATTTCAAAAAGGCCAACATTAGAATTAAAAATAGATTCCTTGCGAATAAGCTCAGGATGAGAAATACAACATAGCCCCTTCAAACCAATGAATGACTTTTCCTTAAAAGCTCTAGGAGCATCTCCACTATCTATACGAGTAATGGTTGAATTTTCATCTTCTTGCCATAAAGACCCATTCTCTGCCTGAGCAGCGACCAAAGTATCCAATCCATTAATCAAAATATGATCAATCATTTCGTCAATAAGTCCTTTTTTTCTAAAGGGAAAAGTCTCCTCTAACATTACAACTAAATCTGGATATACTCCAGAATTTTCAAGGTTTAAGATAAAGTCTTTTAATACCATATCAAGCCCAACATAAGGCATTGCTAAATTATCATTACGTAAATATGGGCACTCAGCACCATATGATATGGCTAAATCAGCAGTTAATTTATTATTTGTACTGACAAAAACACTACTTATATACCTAGAGTCCAAGGCAGAGCTTATTGTATAGGTCATTTGATGCTTTTTACCTATAAGTTTATTTTCATCTTTAATAGGAATTATGGCAACAATATTTAAACTTTTGGCATTTAATTGAGCCTTTGGTTTTAATGATGAGTCCATACTTTGAATAATTCTTACTACATTATTACATCTTTCAACATTCCCATCTTGATGAATCCCATGATAATGATATACACTTGCATCTGGCGAATAACCTAGCTTATAGCCAAGATTCAACATTTCTTGGCCCCAGAGCCTATCTTCAATATTTGTTGTTTCATTGTCAAAAGGAGATATTTCCCATAGAGAGCGGCGCAAAATAGAGTTAGCATTATGAAAAAAACTATCCTTAACTTGAACTTTTTTATCCAATCCAAAAACTAACAGCAGGTCTCTCTTATCACTTGGCGTTGAAAAAGACATTGGCTCTTGTCTCCCATATACTCCAGCATAATCATCATCCTCTTCTAGCATTTTTACTAAACTTTCAAGCCAAATATTATTAACCGGAATACAATGAGCTGAAAGACACACAATATAGTCTCCAGATGAAGCTTGAATACCAACATTTAAGGAATTTCCAGGCAAGTAGTCCTTAATTGTTACATACTTAATTCCTTTGAAAGCCTTTGATTTTTCAATAGTATTATCTGCACTATCATTGTCTACAAGAACTACTTCAATATTTTTATATGTTTGTCCATAAACTGCTTTCAAGCAAGGAACTATCCACCTTTCTTCATTTTTTGTTCGAATAATTATTGAGCACTTTTTAGGCATTTGTATATATTTAGGTTTTAATTATGTTTATTTTATTCTATCTAAAAGTGCATAATAGTAAACCCACTGCATTTTGTATAATTTACTAGGCTTCTTAACACACAAATCGCTATTAATAATTTTATAAAATCTATGACAGTAAGAGGTACTTTCAAATATTTCATTAATTTCTTTTCGAGATCTCCAATGCTCCAAATCTCTTGGATAAGGAGCGCTTAGATTACCCAAATTATTGAATAGTGTCTCTCTATTTCTTAAAATTGAATTTTTTATGTAGCCCAAAAATCTTTTCAAAGTCCATAATGGAGTTACTACATGATCAGCAATAAAAAATTCTTTATCCATAATTTTTCTTTTAAATTTCAAGAAATAAAACTAAGAAAACAATATTTAAATGTTTACTTTTTTGAGCTCATTTTTTTTAATAATCTTCTTATAAGCCCTAATATAAGATTATTAAGCTTCAGATAATCCTTTTCTACTTGTTTCAAATGATTGAATAAACTTATAGAACTAGAATCAATTTTGATTTTATTAATTTCTTTATAGTTATTTTTTTTCTGAAATATGGCTCTCACCCATTCATCTCCATAAACCAACTCAAAATCATGTCTTTCAAATAATTTCACTAAATGCTTCAGAGAAAAGTGATAATTATGCTCAAACTGTAAATATTGTAAAAAATTGTTTGAAGACTCTAAACCCATTTCTTTTGAATAACTATCTCTTGCTTGGTTCCAGCCAATTACTCCTGGAACCTCAATAAAAACAAAACCTCCCTTACTAAGACGCTCAGATATAGATTGAACAACCATATCAAGGTCAATAACATGCTCAAGCGAATGAATTAACATAATTAAATCGAAGTTTTCTTTTTCTTTAATAGAGTCTACATCTCCTTGTATTAAATTTAAGCCCCTTTTTAATCCAGGCTCAAGAAAAGGTAGTGAAAAATCACATCCCATAACTGACTTTCCTAGGAAGTGATATGGGATTAAGTTACATCCATCTCCACAGCCTATTTCTAATACTCTCTCTATTTTAGAAAATTCCTCATTTAATGTATTTAATAAAAATGAAAATCTTTTCCAAGAATAAGAGTTTAAAGAAGTTCTTCTAATAAAATTTTTCTCTGGATCACCCCATCTATCAACTCCAAAATGTTTTTCATAAAAATCATTAGCATCTGAAACATAACTATTATTAAAAACAAAGTCACACTCCTTACACATAACTGTATTACAGAGAAAACCTACTCTATCAACTTCAGAAATTAGAAACACCTGCTTAGAAGAACATAATGGACAAGCATCATGGGACTTAATATTATGTGAATGCGTTGAAAATTTATTTTTTTTAAGTTTTAAACGATTAATAAAAAAAAATTTATTATATCTAAAACTTAATAATTTTCTATTTACTTCCATGGGTCACCAATTTATCATATTTTATTAAATAACCTGATTTTTCATTATTTTTAGCTCTCATCAAAAAATCTGCTAATTTTAAATCTTTGGCAGTTTTTACAATGATTCCTGAACTTTTAGAAACTGGATAGGTTGCAAACTTTCCACAAAATAAAGAAAAGCCTTTATTCATATAATCAGATAAAAAAGCATCTCTCTTCCACATCATTAGTGAATAAACAAATGGCTGAACGGGATTCAGATCTTGAGTTTGAGCAAATATTTCATCTTTATTATAATTAATAGATTTACCCATAAAGTTACAATGAACCTGCATTTCTTCCACTGTAATTAAAGAGTCAAGATCATTTTTTAGAAAGTATTTGATTATTTTTGAAATCTCGACACCTGTCTGAAAAGGAGCAATTGGATTAACCCAAACCACTACATCAGCTTCAGGATAAGATTCCATAAAATTTGCAACAACTGCATCACTTTTGGCTATGGATGATCCAAGGTCTTCTGGTCTATGATAAAAATCTACTTTATAACGAGCAGCTATTTCACTGAAAATAATATTCTCAGAATTAACAATAATTCTATCAAAAACGTCTGATTTTTTTGCAGCATCAATAGCATAGCTAATCATAGGTTTGCCATCTATCAAAGCAAGGTTTTTCATCTTAAGGCGTGTACTGCCAAACCGCGCAGGAATCATTGCATAGATATTTAATTTAGGCATAATCAATTCTAAAAATTTAAGTCAACCCACTTATTATTCTGAACTAAGCTTTTATGAGCTGATTCAACTACAGCAGTGCTAATCATTGCCTCAGAAAAAGTTGGACGATCTGATTGTGCCTCATGATAAGTCAATATGCCAGAATTTATTTTATCTACATCATTCAAAAACTCCTTGATACTATCTATTCCATAGCCTCGCCATTCTTTTTTGCCAATTTTATTACCAAACTGACAACAAAAATCAGGGTTAGGCTGTTCAAAACCTGCATTATCTGATGTAATCATTATCCCTCTATCTTTTTGATTTGACTCAAACCTACCATTTGTTCCAACAAGTTTAATTTTTTGATCAGACATAGCACTTGAAGATTCAGAATCAATCCAATTTGTTAATATTGTTTGAGTAAATAAATTACCATTTGGAATTACCCATTCAATAAAACATTGAATTGAATCATAAGTATCAATCCCCTTATCTAAAAGCCATTTTTTTTGCCCCATAGCCATAACCCTTAATGGCGTAGCACTCGTAACAAATCGAACTATGTCTATATAATGTACACCAAGATATTGAAGGATGCTTGTTTTATCTGCCCAATCTTTAAAGATTTCCGTAGGAATTGATTTCCGTTGGCTATATTCAACCCAACAATAAAGCATATCTCCCAAGTTCCCAGACTGGAACTTATCTCTTATCATAAGATTAGATTTGTCATATCTTTTATGAAACTCCACAAGTGCATGCAAAGACTTCTGACTTGCCAAGTTGATAAGTTTTTTTGCATCATTTAAGTTTGGTGTTAAAGGTTTTACTATTAGAACCGGCAGATCAGCATTAAGACAATCATTTGCAACTTGAAAATGAAGATGATCAGGAACAACAACTATAGCGCAGGCTGGTCTAGGAATCTTACTTATAATTTTTTTATAAAACGAAGAATCTTTTACCCCAGGCTCTGGAAAAAATGAAATATCAGCGCTAACGCCTGTATCTTGCATCAAAGAATTTGATTTTTCCTTTAAAGAGCTACTATTATTTCCATTTGTTCCTACAAAAACAACCTTTTTTAATGAGGAGTAATCTCTTTGCCATTCAATAATTGCAGGAAGGATTGTGCCATAGCCACTCGTTCCCCTTCCAGTTGAATACATCCCAGTACCTATAACTACAATATTCATATCATAAATCCATTAGATCAAGCCAATCCATCTCTGCATCGTAGTCATAAGTATATTTTGACCAAGAGAGACTCTTATTTTCACTATACATATGATTTTCATTAAGCCAATTTAACGCATATCTCAGATCTTTTTTAGAAAGCACTGAATAAATTGGAGAAAGATAATTTCTAACGTTATTATTTAACCTCTCTGCTGAAATATGTTCATACTTATTATCAGGATCATACTGTATTACTGGAACATTATACTGAAGCGCCTCCTCAATAGTAGTTGACGAATAGCTTATTAAAAAATCAGCAGTCATAAGGTAATCTTCAAAAATCCCATCTTCATATACATCATAACAATCAGATTCATATAACAAAGATTTTAAATCACCTAAACTAAAATCTTTTTGGGAGCGAAACCGAATCGCAAAAAATAAACCATTTATTTCATCAACAGCTTTAATTAAATCATTTATATTATTTATGTATTCATCTAAAGTTTCATATATAAAGGGTCTCAAAGAATTCCAGCTTTTAGGGGTTCCTGCATGAACCAAAATCCTTTGATTTGAATGCGATTTATATAATTTTTTCTTAAGCTTTAATCGATAATCTATATCTTTATTATTTTGTGAAATCATCAGTGGGCCAGTAATTATTTTTTTGGATATCACATTAACCTGTTTATCAAGAAATTTTTTTGCTAAAGGACTTTTTATTGCTACATAAGGATAATGAGAATTAAAAATTGTCTGTGAATGTAATGACCATTCCAAACTGGGTATCAGATTAACTTGAGGAACATGGGAGCCATGAGTTACCAATAGAGCAGGAATATTACATTGCAAACTGATTTCACCTAATGCATATCCAATCCCAAGACTGTGTTGAGAGAAAACTTTATTTGGCTTATGTACTCTCAATATCCTTTTAATACTAGTTATCTCACCATTAAGATGACGCATTCTTTTATTAAGTGTCTTATCAATAAAATCAATTAATAAAATATTAATATTTGATCCAAATATTTTTGTCTGCTTAGAATTTATATTAAAATAATTTTTTATTTCTGAAAAAGAATGATTAATTTGATTGTCAAAAATTTTATAATTTTTGGATCTAACAATTCCTGTTAGTGACGTAAAAAAAAATATTTTACCTTTCAACATATCTTTGACTTTTATGTGAAGTGATTTTCGCTGAATAGACAAAAAAACAGTAAGATTTTGATTTACATTTTTTGAAATTTTATCAATCAATTTAGGCATATTATAAGTATCTTCAAGAGCAAAAATAGATTGCCTATTTTTACTTATGGCCCTAAAAAAAATAAATTGAACTTCAAAAATTAACCTCTTTAAAGAGTCAATTAATAAAACCAGCAAATTATTTTTTTGAGAGTGTTTTTTTCTTTCATTGGTATACTGGATTTCTATACTATTAAAATTTGCGTATAAAGCAACAATTTCATTTAAGAAATTATTGGCATGATTATTTTTATTTTTTTTATAATTTAAACTTGGGATAGTAATAAACTTACTAGGCGCATGCTCTTTAACTACTTTATCTATGATATATAACATTGATAAAATATAGTTAAGATGAAAACGAAAATAAAATACCCAAGTTTTTTCATAAGCAATACTTACATTTTCACTATCTTTAAAATTTAATAAAGGACGAATTTCTTCAATTATCTCAAGCGATTTATTGTGAACATAGTGATGACCTTGATTACCAAAAAAATCCAAGGTTGATTGGAATAAAATTCCTCTTTTTTTTAATTCTGCAGATACAGAAGGTGCTGTAGAGATAACAATAGTATCTGATTTTATATAGCTTTCAATCAGATCAATTTCATCACAAGCTTCAATGAAAACTATATTGGTCGACATGTTTTATTTTAATTTTTATAAAAGCTTTAATTTAACATTATTTTTAATAGACATTTCAATTAATGCATCAAATGTTGGCTGATCGAGTGGAATTCCAAACTTCATCCTTTTTTCCGCACAAATTATTTGTGGGTCTCCCGGCAACATAACTGACTTTCCCTCAACTGCAGGCTCTGCTCTAACTTCATCAGTCATTTGCTGCATATAATCAATAAATTCTTTTTGTGATATTACTCCATCGGAGCGCATCACCATATAAAACTGCCCTAGCTTTCTCTGCTTTGACATATCTGTTGTAAACATTGCTGGTATAGCTCTTCCAAAAGGCATTCCAGTATAGACTCCACATAAAATATCAACCATTGATGCCAATCCATATCCTTTATACGCTCCAGTTGGAAGAACTGCAGAAGCCTGATGAGGATCTCTAGTTGATCTTCCATCGCAATCAGCAGCTATCCCTTCATCTAATTTTAGATCTAAGCTCCTGTTAACTTTAATTCGATTCCAAGGAACAATACTTGTTGCCATATCTAAACAATATGGCTCCTTATCTTTACGTGGAGCAGCAAAACAAACAGGGTTTGTCCCAAAATATGGCCTTGTACCTCCATGCGACAAGATTAAGGCATCTGCGTGAGTAAATGCAAATGCAATAAAACCTTTTCTTGCTGCTTTTAATGCCATACTAGCCATTGCTCCTGGATGACTAGAATTAGATACCCCTACTGTCGCAATTCCTTGGGTATCTGCAACCTCAATTGCAATATCAATTGCTTTCATTCCAGCAGCATGGCCAAATGCATTATCAGCATTTAGATGAAGCATCGATGGAAATTTTTTTGAAATTTCAAATACAGGCTTTGGATTTTTTCGTCCACTAATTGCTGAGTCGAAATAATGGGGAAGAAGCCTAATTCCATGAGAATCGACTCCTCTTAAAGAGGTTTCACATAAACCTATAGTTACTGCATCAAGTGAATACTTATCTAATCCAGCTAATTGCAAATTATTTTTAGTGAATGAAACTAAATTTTCATATTTGATTTTTTTGATAAAAGGTTCCATGTATTATTTAATAGTGTAATAAGAAATCATCAAGCTACTTTATCTTTACCGAACTCTTTTGTATACTCATCATTTGCCATACTCACAATAAGATTTTTTTCAAATCCCTTGTTAGAAAATTTTAAAAGAAAACTTAGATAAAAACCAACTCTATTTACTGCTTTAAAGTCTAAAAAAGGATCAAACTCAAGCAAATTATTTGACCAATCTCCAATTAAGTGCGGCTCTTCATTTGAATTAAATTTATTAAGAGATGAGACAACATCATCTACACTATCAAAAATAACATTGTTATATGCCCAAGAGAAAAAATCAGGCTCTACTGATTGTAATCTTCCATAATTATATAAAATTCCTGGTTTTTTTAATAAAACACACTCTATAAGAGCTGCTGGTATGTCATGAGCAGCAACCCCTACAACTATATCAGATATATTTGCATACACTGACGGCTTTTTTCCATCTGGTTCATTCACAATGTGCAATCTATTAGTATCTAGCGCTTCTTTAAGTATTTCATTAATATTTAGAGTGTCAAGAAATATTTGTTTTTTAGGCTTAATAATTAGACCAACATCTGGGGTATTAATTAATAAGGTTAAAAGGCCTACATATAAAGCCTGCATATCTCTCGTTAAAGGCACTTGAATTAGATAATCATCACACAAAGCATGATTAGTATCAAGGAACAAGATTGTTTTATTAACACCAAGACTTTTAAACCTATTCTTAATAAAGTCAGTATCTTTATATTGATTGATCACATATTGATCTAACATAAAACAACCTGTACTTAGGATGCTTCTAAAAGAGGGGTTATCTTTTTTATTTACTTTGCTAATTATTCTTTTATTTGTATCTCCGCCCCAAGAAAAAAAAATATCTGTTGGGTAATATGTATAAAATCTTCCAATTATGTAATCGAAATAAGATCTTTGAGTGGAAAAAGATAATGAATTTAGCTTGCATAAGGCAATTTGTTTGATAATAACATCTTGTCCACGTTCAGTATGGTCTTGATGAATAGCTACATTAAACTTTTTAAAAAAAGAATGCCAATATTCAGCCTTAACTATAAGTTCACTTGCCTCAAAAAATAGCCATTTATATATTGGGTCTGAATTTTTCAAAATTTTAGAAGGATTTAATATTTTAAAATTTGAGGGGGCTTTCTGTTTATTTTTCCAATAGCGAAGATTCACCCAATTTACATTATGTGAATTAAGATCTTCTATGATTTTTAAGCTTTCTTTTCTTTTGCAATTGAAATAAACTAGGACGTCTGATGGATTAATATTTTTATCTTGAATCCAAAAAATTGCAGCCCTTTTGTTTAAATTAGCCCCTTCAGATGAAGAATGCACTGCTGCCGAAATTTTTCTTCCATTTGGTTTTTTCAGAGAAAAATGTTTAAAATTTGAATTTAAACCAATAAAACTTCCTATAACTAAATTTATAGAACGCTTAAGATATTTAATAAACTTAATAATATTACTTAACCGGAGGTTTATTTTTGATTTTTTTATCTTTATATATCGCTGATTAGCTAATGCTGGAGCAACTATATTTAGTAAATCAAAACTTGGAAAACTACTTACATTTATATCGCTAACAAGTGGAATATCATTATTTTCATTATCCCAATTACTTATTACTATTTGATTTGCTATTGGTAAAAATGCAGCAAAAAATAACTTTCTGAAATAAAACTCTACATATTCTTCATCATAATAGTTAGTTAGATTTATATAGATATCATACTTAACTATGATCTTCATACAGTTATCAACAAAGTCATGGGACAACTTTTGAGCAGAATTAAAAATTAATAGTCCGCTTGAATCTCGCTTGTCAATGAATTCTAACTTTATCATAATTTTTAAAAAAAATATTAATAGAAATGTTGTGGATATTCTAGGTCTAATTTAACTTGATATTTAAATATTAGAATTTCTATTATTTATAATAATCTCACATTTTTTAAGGTCTTCAGCATAATCTATATCAATTGACTCAGATGACTTCATTAAATATGCATAGCTTTTTCCATGCAAGAATGTCATTTCATTAGTTAATAAAGATATTTTACTCAAATAGATTGCTCCATTAACTCTATATTCTTTTCCATTAGAAGGATTATCTGATAATCCTATTTCAGGAGAATTTTGTTTTTTATATATTTTTCCATTTAAATCAACACAAACTGGAAATGGATTCATTTTTAAGTTAACTGTTTCGCAGATACTAATGATATTTTCAGCTTTTTTACGCAATAATAATTCCACTGCTTCATCAATATGCTGAAAAGTCCTAAGAGGAGATGTAGGCTGAAGAAGGATAATATACTCATAATCACCATATTTCAATTTCTTTAGGGTTTTAATAGCATGAATTATAGTATCAATCGATGATGCAGAATCTGAAGATAACTCTTTAGGCCTTATAAAGGGAACTTCTGCACCAAATTTTCTAGCTATATCAGCAATCACCTCATCTTCAGTAGAAACTAAAACTGTGTCAATATATTTTGATTTTAGTGCTGCTTCAATACTCCATGCTATCATTGGCTTGCCAGCAATATTAAGTATATTTTTACCTGGTAGGCGCTTACTTCCTCCTCGTGCAGTGATTATAGCTAGCAGTTTTTTTTTAATTATCATTTGTCTTAAATAAAATGTATTTCAATGACACTTGCGCCTAAAGCAACAGCAGCAATATCTATTTCAATTTCTAATGTATGATCACTAAGAAATATAATTAGATTATTCATTTGATTACACTACTTGGTATACAAACTATGTGTTCGTAAAGCCAATTAGTGTTATCCATTTTAGTTTTTTGGCAAGAATCATACATTACAAGATTGTGCATTGGAGTCCACAAAGGTCTAGTCATTACCCCATTATTATTAGTATATTCCAATATAAAGTCACGCTCAGCTTTATCATTTGCATAAAAAGCATTAAACCAATAGTTAGATTTAGAATTTTTTGGCTCAGTCACAAAAATATGCTCATCGTTAAGAAACCACTTCTGATAATTTTTTGCTAAACGTCGTTTAGATTTAACATAGCTATCTAGTTTTTCCATTTGAGCAAGACCCAAGGCGGCATTAATATTGGGTAGGCGATAATTATATCCAACCTCATTATGACTAAAAAACCATGAATGAGATTCTTTTGCAGTAGTTGTGAGATGTCTGACTTTTTTTTCTATGGTTGCACTATTAGTTAGAATCATTCCACCACCACCACTAGTAATAATTTTGTTCCCATTGAAACTAACTATTGATGACTCACCATATGTGCCTGTATGCTTACCTTTATAGAAACTTCCAAGAGATTCTGCCGAGTCCTCGATTAGCTTTATATTATATGAAGAACATATTTTTTTAATTTTATCAACCTCTACAGGATGGCCAAGAGAATGCATTGGGATACATGCTCGAATTACACGTTTAGTTTTTTTATTCCAGCAAAGTCCGTCTTCTCTTAACTCTGCAAACTCATATAAAAACTCTATTAAACTAGTTGGAGACATACCCAAAGTGTCTTTTGATACATCAATAAATACAGGTTGTGCCCTACAATATCTTATTGCGTTACAGGTGGCAACAAACGTCAATGATTGAGTGATTACCTCATCATCTGGCTCAATATTTGAAGCTAAAAGTGAAACATGAAGTGCTGAAGTACCATTTACTGTAGCCACTGCATAACGATTACCTGTATAACGAGCAACGCTATCTTCAAACAAAGTTACATAATTGCCAACTGATGAAACAAAAGTTGAATCAATTGTATCTAAGATATACTCTTTTTCTTTACTATCAAAGCTCGGAGCATGCAAGGGAATATAATCAGCACTATTATATGTTGCGCGGATAAAATCAACTAATTTATTAGAAAATATTTCCATAGCTAAATATCAATTATATTATTACCTTCGAAAAGTTTCTCACTAATAGTTAAAAAACATATTTGAGTAAGATCATCCATACTTACCTTGGGATTTTGGGTTCCCAAATTTAGCACTTTTCCATTAAATTTAACTTTATTTAAAAATTTACATGCTGAAGAAACGTAAGTAGTATCTGGAGCTTCATTCGAGTATTTTTTATTATTACCAATAAAATGAGGTCCGTGGAGTTGAATAAAACCTAGCAAGCTATAAATATTTTTTATAAAATCTAATCTATATTCATACATTGTAAATTTCTGATTTGTATTGCTTTAAGTTATTAGGCATTAAAATCCAATCTATAGTTCTCTTCAAACCTTCTTTGAGATCAACTTTTGATTCTAAGCCAGTTATCTGATTAATCTTAGTATTATCACAAACAAGACGAAATACTTCAGAATTCTTTGGCCTGATTCTCTGAGGATCACTAATAAATTGAACGTTACTATGCATTAACTTTTTTATTAGGTCTACTGTTTCACCTATACTAATCTCAGTATTAGATCCAATATTAAAGATTCCACCAATAGTTTCATCATTTTCAGCAATAGCAAGAAAACCCTTGCAAGTGTCTTCCACAAAATTAAAATCTCTTGTTGGAGAAGTGTCGCCTAATTTTATTTCCTTTTCACCATTTGCAATCTGAGTGATTATTGTGGGTATTATGGCACGTGCAGATTGACGAGGCCCATAAGTGTTGAAAGGTCGAGCAATTGTTACAGGTAGGTTGAAGGAGTTATAAAAACTCATTGCCATTGCATCAGCGGCAATTTTACTAGCGCTATATGGAGATTGAGCCTGTAATGGATGTTTTTCGTCAATGGGAACATACTGTGCAGTTCCATAAACCTCACTAGTTGAGGTTTGAATAACTCGTATACCTCCATTCTCTTTAGCCGCTTGACAAATATTTAATGTGCCTTTGACATTTGTATCAACATAACTATCTGGAGCAATATAAGAGTATGGAATTGCAATGAGAGCAGCTAGATGGAAAACAATATCCAAATCTTTAACAATCATTCTGCAAAAATGAGGATCACGAATGTCACCAGAAATTACTTCTACTTGTTCTAAACAATTTATATTTTCTAACCAACCCCAATTAGAAAAGGAGTTATACTGCGAAAGAGCTTTAACTTCATAGCCTTTAGAAATAAGCATCTCTGTTAGGTGCGAGCCAATAAAGCCATCAGCTCCTGTTACTAATGCTTTCATCATGAATCTCCACTCATCAGATTAAGGAAAATTCCCTTATTTTCTATTAAACTCTTATAATTACCACTTTCAACTACAGAGCC
>Ga0209482_1002022_pt1 | contig 13045 bp, 12 predicted proteins | sample CoawatmetaG10DNA_FD_187512 | JGI IMG/M metagenome (GOLD analysis project Ga0209482, IMG submission 187512) | Marine microbial communities from the West Antarctic Peninsula - Coastal water metaG104-DNA (SPAdes) (version 2) | ecosystem: Environmental > Aquatic > Marine > Coastal ...
TCCAAATTACCCTATTCACATAATCAGTATAACTATGAATAATGCGCACAATCTTGTCAGATACATTTGGCATAGAATAATCAGAAACCTGTCGCATAAGTCTTTTTTCTCCTCTTGGCTGGTTATCAATAATAGCCAATGACTGTATAATTCTTTCTTTCCCAAGACCTGTCATAATAACTGCAGCCTCTTCCATGCCCTCCGGACGCTCGTGTGCTTCTCGAATATTTAAAGCTGGAAAATTTAAAATAGATGACTCTTCATTGATAGTTCCACTATCTGACAAAACCGCTTTAGCAGAAATTTGAAGCTTATTGTAGTCCTTGAATCCTAATGGTTTTAACAATCGAATTATTGGATTTAATTCAACTTTAATTTCATCAAATCTCTTTTGCATTCTTGGATGTGTGGAGACAATAATCGGCATTTGATAAATCTCTGCAATTGCATTTAGTGACTCCATTAAATTCAAAAAATTCTTATCAGAATCGAGATTCTCTTCACGATGTGCGCTGACAACAAAAAACTCATATTCTTTAATCCCAAAACGATTCAACACATCGGAACTATTAATACCATCACGATAAGTATTCAAAACTTCGAACATAGGACTTCCCGTTTTGATAATCATATCTGCCGGCAAACCTTCACTCAAAAGATAGTCTCTCGCAATACTGCTATAAGTTAAATTAATGTCCGCCATATGATCAATCAAACGACGATTAATTTCTTCTGGAACACGTTGATCAAAACAGCGATTACCAGCCTCCATATGAAATGTCGGTATTTTTCTTCGTTTGGCAGGTAAGATTGCCATACAACTATTAGTGTCACCCAAAACAAGCATGGCCTCTGGCTGAGTCTCTTCTAAAACTTTATCAACTTTAATGATAACATTTCCAATAGTTTGAGCGCCAGTTGAACCAGCAGCTCCTAAATAATAATCTGGCAATCTAATTCCTAGATCATCAAAAAAAATCTTATTTAATTCATAATCATAGTTCTGATCTGTATGAATTAGTATATGCTCACAATGCTGATCAAGTTTCTTAATAACGCATGCAAGTCGAATAATTTCTGGACGCGTTCCAACCACTGTTACAATTTTTAATTTTTTCATATCTTATTTACCTCTATACTTGATGAGTTATAGTATCAGGATTATCAGAATCAAAAATTTCATTGGCCCAAAGCATAACAATCATATCTTCTTTACCAATATTAGTAATATCATGAGACCATCCTGGGACTGTTTCAACAATTACTAGCTCTTTGCTAGTTGTAGTAATCTCATATGTTTTATCTAAAGCTATATGTCTAAAGCCAAATCTTGCTTTACCTTGGACAACTAAAAACTTTTCAGTCTTGGAGTGATGATAATGACCTCCTCTAGTAATCCCTGGCTTTGCATTGAAGAATGAAAACTGGCCGCTATCTTTTGTTTTTAGGACTTCTGCAAATATTCCACGCTCATCAGCATGCGAGGGTAATGAATAGGAAAATTGCTCAGGAGGAATATAGCTGAGATACGTTGAATAAAGTTTACTTACAAATCCACTTCCAACCCTTTCAGTGATAAGCGAATCTCGACTCTCTCTAAATTTTATAATTTGATCGGCTAAATCACGTAATTTAATTTTATACTCTGGCTTCACTGAATACTTTTTATTATTACCCTTCTCTCCTTGTATTATCCTAATAAACTCCTCAACTACATCATCAATATAAACAAGGCTCAATTCAAGATCTGGATTATTGACTTGGATAGGTAAATTATGACTTATATTGTAGCAAAAAGTCGCCACAACAGAATTATAGTTAGGTTTACACCACTTACCAAAAACACCAGGCAGTCGATAAGCATAAACAGGACAACCTGTATCAATCTCAAGTAGTTTCATAATGTTCTCAGCATCTAACTTACTCTTACCATATGCATTAATATGCTCAGCTTGAGTTGAAGATGCCAAGATAATAGGGATGTTTTTACCTGAAGAACGCACAGCATCACAAATAGACACAGTCAATCCAGCATTAACTAAATTAAAGTCTTTCTCATCTTTAGGTCTATTCTCCCCAGCCAAATGAATAATAAAATCAGCATCTTTTATAAGTTCTTTTAAATCTTGAGTTGAGTTTTCACGGGTATAGGTTACAACATCAATATTCAATTCATTCAAACAAACAATTAAATTTTTACCAATAAAGCCATATGCCCCTGTAACTAATACACTCATATTATTCCTCAGTATCAATAATTTTCCCTCTAGAAGCAGCTTGAATAAATTTTAATTTATTCAATAGTACCTTCATACCTTCAATATTCAGCTGAACAGTATTTTCTGAGTTGTACTCAACCGCATTGGTAATATCTTCTTCTCCTAAATCTACATACTTCGCATAATTCAGATCTCTTAAGTCTGGAGGGATTCTGTAATAGTCACCCATGTCTTTAGAACGAACCATTTCTTCTCTAGAAAGTAAAGACTCGTATTGTTTTTCACCATGTCTTGTACCAATAACGCGAATCGGATAATTAAATTTACCCATTAATTCACACAATGCTTGCGCCAAAACACCAATAGTTGTTGCTGGTGCTTTTTGCACAAAAATATCACCAGAAACTCCATTGCTAAAAGCAAACAAAACAAGATCTAAAGCATCATCTAGAGTCATCATAAAGCGGGTCATATTAGGATCGGTAAGCGTCAATTCTTTATTATCATGAATAAGCTCCATAAATAAAGGGATTACAGATCCTCTAGATGCCATTACATTTCCATACCGAGTACAACAAATTACTGTTGAATCACCGCCCTGACGAGACTTTGCAACAATAACTTTTTCCATCATTGCTTTAGATATTCCCATAGCATTAATTGGATACACTGCTTTATCAGTACTCAAGCAAATAACTTTTTTGACTTTTGCATTAATTGCTGCAGTCAAGACATTCTCTGTACCTATTACATTAGTTTTTACAGCCTCAATAGGATGAAACTCGCATGATGGGACTTGCTTTAAAGCCGCAGCATGGAATATATAGTCAACATCTCTAACTGCATTCATTATTGATGCATAATCTCTAACATCACCAATGTAAAATTTAAGTCGATCATCGGAATATTTTCTTCTCATATCATCTTGTTTCTTTTCATCCCGGCTAAATATTCTAATTTCTTTAATACCAAAATTCAAAAATCTTCGTAATACAGCATTTCCAAACGAACCCGTTCCTCCAGTAATTAGCAAGATTTTATCTTTATACATAATCATAATGTTTTGCCTAATTTAATCATGTTTTTTATTATATCCGACCAGTCCATAAGTTTATCCACTGATATGTTTTTTCTTTTAATATGAATTAAATCACCATCAAAAACATAATTATTATTTGCTATTGTTTTTACAAGTTCTAAATGTGGTTCAATTTTTGATATATATGACTCACTGGCTAAAAGCACTCCTTCAGAGGCTGAGTTCCAAGAGTTTTCAACTTTTGATGTATTTATATAAAATTTTGCAGCTGATAGTAAGCTTATTACCTCCTTATGTGCTATCTCTCCTGTGACAACAATACTCTTATCACTTAGTATTTCATAAGGAATCATAGAAGACATACCTACGATAACCATTTTTAATTCTTTATGTATTTCTTTTAGCTTAAGAAACACTTTATAAGAAGCCTCTAAATCCTTATAAAAGAAAGTACCCACTATAACTGCAATATTATTGACTTTATACTCTCTAGATTGACCAAATAGTTCAATTTCTTTATCTGAACCATTTGGAGATACTATGCCAACATATTTCGAGCTTGATGGCAGTAAGTTTAATGAATAATTCGATTCAGCACTTATCACTTCTACATTTTTATAGCTTTTTTTAAACAGTTTTCCTAACCACTTTAACTCTATTGACCTAAATAAAGACAGGCCATATCCAGAATGACTAATAAGTGGCAATACATTGCTCAAATGAAACCAATTTATAGATCCAACCTTGAAGGGTATTGGTACACTGTATGAATAATACATATAAGGAACACCAATCCTATTAACTATATCAATTAGATATTTATGATTATTTAAAACCTTTTTAAATTTACTTAAATTAATATAAAAATATGTATTATTTTTATATTTTAATAAGTGTAGCTTTGATTTTTCATTAACTATAAATACAGCACCACCATGCCTGTTAAACCACTCGGAAAATGATATAAGTCTTTTTAATCCTCCACCTGAGTATGATGATGAAAAGTTAAATAATATTTTTTTATTATTTATCAACATACTATTTAAATTATTTTTGGTTCATTAATGCAAACTGATTTATTTCTTTAATAAAATCACTAGAATATTTGAACCCATACTTGATAATTTTCTGACTACTATATATCTGACAAGGGTTGGTTTGACTCTGCCCAGTTAAAGTCAATATTAATTTAACAATTTTTTCAGAGTATGGCAAGAATATTTTAGGGTAATGACCACTTCCCAAAGACTTTGCTAAGGATTCAACCACCTTAAAGTAATTATTACAAGCTTCATCATCACTACTTACAATAAAAACCTCTTTTGATATATTTTTCTCAATAGAAGATAAATATAAAATTGACTGTACCACTTTATCAATATGCACAAGATGCATCTTTCGATACTTATTAATCATAACATACATCATATTTTTTAAATAACTATCATTTAATATTGAATTTACAGTTTTTACAAGATTTACACCTCCTTCACCAAATACTGCTGTTGGTCTTAAAATAATTAACCCAATCTTACCAAAAGAAGTGGATGTTATTTTATCTTCAATGCAAAGCTTGGTCTTTTCATATTCTGTAATAGGATTACATGTTGTTTTCTCATCTATCAGATTACCTGCAATTCTTCCTGCTACAACCGCAGTACTAAGATGTAAAACCCTTTCAACACCTGCGGCTATACATGCATTTATTAAATGACTTACAAAAACTAAATTTGCTTCATGATCTCCATCAATATACACCAAATTAATAACTACTTTTTGACCAACAACAAAATTATATATATCATCAAATGAATCTAAATTTCCATCAATATATTTAATATTTCTATTGCTGAAATTACTAACCATCGCTGTATTGCGGGTAAAAACTCTAATTAGCGTATTTTGTTTTAACGACATACTTCTAATTAAGTGCTTTCCAATAAAACCTGTGCCACCAAAAATAGCAATACTCCCAGGAAGGTTAACATCAGTAGTCACTGAATTTTTCCACATTGTAGCAATTCATTATTACACTAAATAATGGCTTATTATTCATTCATTTCCAAACCATTCATTGCACTTTAGCAAAAGTTGATCTATTTCTAATTCAAGATTATCTTCAATTTTCACAATTTTTCTTAACTTATTATTTGATATTTTTAAATTTGCTTTAGCTGAAATCACATCATTATTTTTAAAAACAATTTTTGGTTTAAATCCAAACAATTTCTCAGCTCTATTTGAAATAATTTCAACAATTTGTAACAAACTTTTAGTTCTTGAAGATGAAACATTAATTATGTTTTCATTCAAGTTATTAAGAAAGATAATTGAATTGACAGTATTGCAGAGTAATTCTATTGGAAAAAAATCTCGCTCAACTGCTGAAGGAGAATTAATTTCAATTATTCCACTTTCCATTGCCTGCCTACAGAAATCATTAACTACCAACATCCAACAATTTGCATTTCTATTCGCAGGGGCTCCAACTCCATTTGATAAACGCAAAATAATACCCTCAAAATTCTTTGCATCTTTAGAGAGGAATAAAATTGCATCTTCTCCTTTATTATGACTCAAAGCATATGGATGTTTATTTAAAACAGGGTTTTCTTCGGAAATTTCACCATGAAGTGGAGAGCAATATACATGGGCGGTTGATAGATAGATAAACTTAGAAACTTTAGCTTCAATAGATGCTATTACAAGCTTTTCAGTTGACTTAGCATTAAATTTAATCGCCCCTTCTGGGTCTAATAAACAATCTTTGGCGTTCATTCCAGCGGCGTGAACAATTACATCAATCTCTTCACAAACGGCTAGTAAACATTCTGAATTATCCCATTCTATTTGAGCAACGCTTGCATCTGGAAGCCATCTTGGGGGTTGTTGCTTTGTTCTTGAACCAAGAACAACACTATGGCCCTCAGCGCTTAAACTTTGAGCAATTCGACCTCCTAGATAGCCAAACCCACCTGTAACTAGAATTCTCATTAAATAGTTAAGCTATACTTTCCATAAGGCATTTTTATCCCACAGGGATTCTAAAATATCTCGATCTCTTTTAGAGTCCATAGACTGCCAGAAACCATGGTGTTTATATGCCATTAATTGACCTGCTTTTACTAAACGCTCAAGTGGCTCTCGTTCAAACATTTGAGAGTCATTATCAATAACATCAAAAACACCAGGTTCACAAATAAAAAAGCCACCATTTATCCATCCTTCATGAAGCTGCGACTTTTCTTGGAAACTTGACACAGAATCACCATTAAATTCTAAATCACCAAATCTTGCAGAAGGTCTAACTGTTGTTAATGTGACCATTTTCCCATGGCTTTTATGAAACTTAAGTAATTCATCAATATTAATATCAGCAACACCATCACCATAAGTTAGCATAAATGGTTGGTTACCAATAAACTTCTGAAGTCGTTTTATTCGACCACCAGTCATTGTCTTTAAACCAGTATCTACCAAAGTAACTTTCCAATCAGTATCATCAGCCTGATGTGGCTCAACAATACCAGATGAAAGATCCACGGAAAAATCAGAATTTAGCGAGTGGTAGTTTATAAAATATTCCTTGATGACTTCCGCCTTATAACCAAGAGCAAGATAGAAATCTTTATGCCCATAATGAGCATATGATTTCATAATATGCCAAAGAATTGGACGCCCTCCTATTGTAACCATTGGTTTTGGGATAGAGTCTGTATATTCAGACAATCTAGTTCCAAATCCACCCGCAAGAATAATTATTTTCATCTAACTTTTACTCCAATTAAATTTGATTTCATCTAACTCTTTTTGGTCAATCTCTTCTGAAGAGTGCTCAATACTAGCAATATTCAACACTATACTTGGATGTATATCTAGCCCCTGGAAGCCAACCCAGATCATAGGTGGAACTGTTAGACGAGCGTAACCACTTTTTAATGATAGGACTACCTCTTGAAACTTGTTAATTTGATTATTTCTGTCATCATATAGGATAAATCGTACTGATCCAATTGGAACAACCAGGTTTAATACCATTTCCTTATGTCTCTTCCAGCCTTTAATTGCATTATGCTCAATAGTAGAAAAATAAGCTTCGCCAAACCCAAAAAAACCATAATCACTCCTTTTAATAGCATGTAATACTGCACCCCCTTTTGTATCTATGATTGAAAGTGGGGTGGTAGTAACTCCAGCTATAGTCATTAAATACTCCAACTAATGTCTTGTAATTTTGCCGATATGGTGTATTCGTCAATTTGGGAGAGAGTAATATCATAAATTGACTGGTTACTATTTTGATAATAATGCTTATACCATTCAACCGTCATTTTTACTGTGTCAGAAAATTGTAATGTTGGACGCCAATTCAAATCAAATAAAGCTTTATCACAATTTAACTTTAGTAAACCTGCTTCATGAACATGCACCTTAGACTTAGAAACATTATTCCACTGGATATGATCCCAATACTTTGACATTTCATCTATCAACTCAGAGACTGGATAATTTTGATTAGACGCAGGTCCAAAATTATATGCCTCACCATGAAATTGGTTATTTTTTTTAAGCTCTGAAGCTAAAGCTAGATATCCACTAAGTGGCTCTAGAACATGCTGCCAAGGCCGAGTCGCTTGAGGACTTCGAATATCAACAGTTTTATTTAAAGACCAAGCTCGCATGCAATCAGGGACAATTCGATCAAGAGCCCAATCTCCCCCTCCAATAACATTTCCAGCTCTTGCTATACCAACACGAACGTTAGAATCTGAAGAATTAAAAAACGATTCAACATAGGTGCGAATCACCAACTCTGCCATGCCCTTAGAAGCGCTATATGGATCCTTACCGCCTAAACGATCAGTCTCTCGATAACCCCAAACCCACTCTAAGTTATCATAAGCCTTATCACTTGTAATCATAATAGCAACAACAGACTTTTCAAGACTTCGCAATGCATTAAGAAGATTTGCAGTTCCAAGTGCGTTTATAGAAATAGTTTCTAAAGGATTTTCATAAGAAGGACGAACTAGTGCCTGGGCAGCTAAATGAAAAACAAAGTCTGGCTGAATCTCTTGAACCAAAGCTTCAAGAGATTCAGAATCACGAACATCAAGCCTATGATCTTCTATCTGGCTAGAAAGATTTGCTACGGTAAAGTGGGATGGATTAGATGGGATATCAAATGAAACTCCATGAACCTTTGCACCTAGTTGTTTCAACCATATAGAAAGCCAAGTTCCCTTAAAACCAGTATGACCAGTAACTAAAACCGTTGATTTTTTAAATATATCTAATTTCATAATATTTTTTCAGCCACCATTGACATATCTAATTGAGCTTTTATTGAGTATTTGCCTGATCTCTAAACAGGCTCAATAAAAATTCATTTTAAATTTAAACCACCTTTCCACATTGCCTCTGCCATTATGAAGTCATCTTCTGTATCAATATCAAAAGTTTCTACTCCCTCATTAATTTCAATATAACGCACATCATTCCAGTCCCAGTATCTTCCATTTTCAAGAAAGTAGGACTTCTTAAAAAAATAAAGTGAATGAGCGAACTCATATACTGGATCAACCTTCTTAGTATTCATCAACTTCAAATCTTTACTAAAGTTATATGGATTTCCATCTGTATCTGTAAAATAATTCTTATTCTTAATAACCCCGAATTTAGGCCTGTCATCTTCAATACAAGCCTCAATAAACTTTGAAATGGTTTCTAGAGTTAAGAAAGGTTGGCACCCATTAATTTGCAAAAAATATTCATACGGCTGGTCTGCAATAAAACCCCAAATCTCTAAAGGTGATTTTTCAGTTAGAGAAGATTTTTCAGTTCTTTGCACAAAAGACACTCCATGAGCATCACATTTTTCCTTGAATAGAGGCTCATACCCAGCAAAAAATGTGTTCATATCGAGTTTAGATAGTTTTTCCAAGCAAATATCTGTCAATGAAGTACCTCCAAATGGTCGAACCATTTTTCGCTTACAACGCTGACTTCCTGTTCTTGCGCATGACCATACGGCAATATCTGATTTTTCCATTTATTTGCTCTACTTTTTAGTTTAATTCGTTGGGTTTAAAAATCCTACATACAGCTTTAAAACCTAAAATTTATTCGTTGTATTTCCTTTCAAGTTCTACCATATTTATCAGCATAACGAATAATGTCATCTTCTCCAAAATAATTTCCCAATTGAACCTCTGAAAGAATAAGATTTTCATCGCTATTATTTATAATTTGATGTTTGCATTCTTTGGGTATATAAATATATTTTCCAGGATTAACATCGATAATCTTATTATCTAAAATAACCCTGCCAAAACCTTTAATAAAGACCCAATGCTCTTCTCTTTTTAAATGCTTTTGTAAACTTAGCTCAGAGTGAGGTAACACAGTTATAATCTTTGCTTGCGCATGAGCAGTTAAGAGTGTGCTTATGTAAAACCCCCATGGACGATTATATACATCATGTTCTGTTACTACACCATCAAGTTTAGAAAAATCATCTCCCAAATCAAACGTGATATTCTCTAGACAAATAATATGAAACTGCGCCTTAGTTAGAATATTAACCAACTCTTTATTTTTATTGATAATTGGTAAAAAACTTACTACAGAGCGTCTGAACAATTCACACGCCTCATTAAAGGAAGAATCTATATTTAAATATTCAAAATCAGTGTTATATATCTTATCGATTGTATCTGTTATATTGATATTTTCTAAAAAAGCTTTTCTTATATCATAATTTGTCACAACCCCAATAACATGATTAGAGTTATCTACACAAATAACGAACTTTTTTGGATCTTGATCAAGCTGAATCAAAACATTTTTTATTGAATCAGTTGGGGCACATTTTAGTTTACTTAACATTTTATTAATATTCAGTTATCAAATACTATATATGGGCAATTTTTTGCTCGATACGATATAAATCAGCTTCCATCATACAGTGCATCATTTGTTCTACAGTTTGTTCCGGACTCCAGCCTAAAGATTCTTTTATTAAATTTGCATCACCAATCATTGGGGCTGTGTCAGAAGTCCTATAATAATCAGAAGATATGGAGACCAATAAATTTCCACTCTTTCTGTCTGTACAAATTTCTTTATCGCCATCACCTTTAAACACAGGGTCAAAGCCCACAAAATTAGCACATATCTCAACCACTTTCCTTATTGTTGTTAACTTTCCAGTAGCTATAACATAGTCATTCGGTTGTTCAGATTTAAGCATAAGATGCATGGCTTTAACATAATCTACCGCTGCCCCCCAATCCCTAGCAGAGCCAAATCCTCCTAACTTAAAACTTTCTTGGTTACCTAGTTTAATATGAGCCATATTGTGCGAAATCTTCCTTGTAACAAAATGTTGACCTCTTAGAGGCCCCTCATGGTTGAACAATATACCCGAACAAACAAACAGGTCATACTGTTCTCTATAAAATTTAACAAAATAGTCTGCCGATAGTTTTGAAATAGCATATGGATTTAAAGGATTTTTGGTACTTTTTTCATTTAAGCTACTACCATTTTTATTTTGTCCAAAAATTTCTGAACTTGATGCAATAAAAATCTTTGAATCAGGAGATGCAAGTTTAGCTGCTTCAAGTATATTTACAGTGCCCTGTGTATTAATTTCTATCGTATGATGGGGATGTTCAAATGAATCAGATACAAAACTTTCTCCAGCAAGATTATATATTTCATCAGGTTGAATTTTCTTAAACACATCAATTATGCACTGAAAATTCTCCAAGTGGAATTCAAAAAAATCAATCTTATCCGTAATCCCTAAATAGTCAGTGCGCCATACTTTTTTAGTAGCGCTACTTCTCAAGCCCCCGTAAACTTTATAGCCTAATTTCAATAAATAATCAGCAAGATGGGCGCCATCTTGCCCACTAATACCAGCAATAAAAGCTGTAGGTTTACTGACTTTCATATATTTCAGCCAATTTAACTAAAGCTTTTTTGAAACCTGCCCCATTATCAAGGTGTCCTTGCCAGACCTCTATAACTTTTAAGCAGTCATAATGTAGTATTTTCTCAATTAAAGCAATATTTTCAGGATCCCCATCCCCAATTGCCAAGCCCTCTCCATCAATACCCGCTGCATCTGCAATATGAATATGCTTTATTTGATTCTTCAAATTATCAATAATATCACCTGCAGAAAAGTTATAATAATTTCTGCCCAATATTAAATGGCATATGTCCATACAAACACCTAGCTCATGACGTCTTAGATATTCAACATCTTTATATTGATTCATCACATTTAAACCAATAGATCCACCAAAATACCATGCAATTGGAGGCAACCATTGAGGTGTAATTTCCACTCCATATTGAAGATATTCCTTTAATAAGGCGCTGTGATCTTCAAAAAACCTCTCTCTGTCAGAATGAACAATTGAAAAACTGCCAACTACAGGCACTTTTCCACCTGTTAACTCTTGCAGCTCTTTTGCAAATTTAACTGTCCTATCTAAAATCTTCAAACTGTCTTTTTTCTGACTATCATCATTTGAAAAAGGGTCTATTAACTCTGTTGGGTTAATGTAATCTGGTAGATGTATACTATATTTATTATCTGGATTAATATTAGTTATATCTATATCTGACAAAACCTCATTAAAAGATAAATGAAACTCAAATGCGCCAATTGGAAACATAGATTCCATATTGTTATAGTCATGCAATCTAACTGGTAAAGATAACTGCATCTCTTTTGCTGTATTAATCACCTTATCTGAGATAGGAAAATCTTCTTCAAATGTACTCCTGTTAAGAACAGTGCCTTTTTTTATACTTCTCTTTAAAGGTCTTGAAATATATTCTTTAATATTTGTCTTATCAATCCCAGTATGAGGAGAACGGTATTCTAAGTTATGCATATCCAACACATCTCCTTCTAAAAAATCGCTTACTGCATAATAAGACCGACCAAGATTCTGTCTATTAAGCAGCTCTCCTTGATTTGCTAATCTAGGTGAATTTCCAGCCAACATTACTGGCATTGACTTGAAAAAATTTGACATTTTTAGGAAATTATTTGGAGTGGAGCTTGATGAATGATCAAGACCATTTCCACGTCGATCTAATGTGATATGTCTTTCAATAACAGTCACGCCCATTTGCATCGCTAATAAACACACCTCCCAATCATCATCATGACTTGAATAGCCAACATCCAAACCCCATTTTTCCTGCAGGTAGGTAATATATCCTAATCGTGCATTCTCTAATGTGCATGGGTAATTTGAAATACAATGCATTGGCGTCCATCCTCCAGTAGAAGGGAGTCTTCCTAATGCACTAATAACTTCAGATTCATTATGTGCTCCAAGAGAGATATACAAATGCTTGTTAAAGCTAAGAAGTGCATCTATCAAATTGCTATTAGTAAGTTCTACCGAAGGAATTTTGAAAAAATCAAAAATCTTGATCGTTTCATCAAAATCTTGAATATCTTTTTTATCAAAAAAACTAATCCCTACTTCTAATCCTAATGCTTTTGCATATATAGATAAATCAATTAATTTATTTGGAGACAAATAGTTTCTATTGATTTCCTTTGATAAGATTTCATCGCCAATCTCCTTAGCGTTTTCAGAGTAAGCATTATTTAAATTTCTATACTGAAACTTGATTGCGTGCACACCATTCTGAAAAGATTCATCAATTAATCTTTTAGCCTTCTTAATTGAGCCATCATGATTAATTCCAATTTCTGCTATTATTTTCATTTAATCAGTTTCTTAAATTA
>Ga0209482_1002023_pt1 | contig 13040 bp, 19 predicted proteins | sample CoawatmetaG10DNA_FD_187512 | JGI IMG/M metagenome (GOLD analysis project Ga0209482, IMG submission 187512) | Marine microbial communities from the West Antarctic Peninsula - Coastal water metaG104-DNA (SPAdes) (version 2) | ecosystem: Environmental > Aquatic > Marine > Coastal ...
TAGTGTTAGACGTAATACCGCAGTAAAGGAAGAAACGATAGCAGACAATTGGATTGCAATCTTTGGTAATCCCAAAAAAGAAATTAAGGATGATAGGGGAAGGGTAGGGCCCACTGAAGACAACTACAAGATAGACGAAACACTTGGACTTCTAGATAAATAAAAACATCTTGACAAGTCGAAGATGAAATATACCGATGGCGATAACACATAAGTAAGGAGATGACTATCAAGACTTTTCAATCATTTATAGAATCTGCAATCCCAAAAATTAAATGGAAAAAAGTTGCAGACGGCCATGGTCGTAAACGAGGTGGTGGTTCAACCCCAGTGTTCAAGTGGTTATCTCCTGATGAACGATTTGAAATTACTAGAGCAACTGACCCATCATTATATGGCAAAGGCCGCGGTGGTAACTCAAACAGACTTGTATGGAAAATATCTGACAAAACAGATGAGTTACGAAAAGCATACACTCGTTCATTTGATTCAGCATCTAATGCAAAACGTGCGGCAGAGATCATAGTAAGTAAGGAACAATAAAAGTAAAATGTCTTGACATGGTATGTTTTACATGGTATAATTATATTAATGAATAAATTGAGGTTAAAATATGTTTAAACACACACCAGTAGATATCGCTGAGGTATCGACTAAAAATGCAGGGGGGAAGCGTTTCTATGATACGCCCACTGGATTTTATCCATCCATCACAACAGTGTTGGGTGTTCGTAAAGATAAGGCAAAAGGACTTGCTGATTGGCGAAAACGTGTAGGCAATGATGTTGCAAATCATATCATGCGTACTGCTGCCGCTCGAGGAACTGCTGTTCATACTATGTGTGAAGACTTCCTTAACAACAAGGAAGTTTTGAAGGAACAGTTCGCATTCTTGCCGTGGTGTTTGTTTTCACAACTTAAACCATGTCTTGTTAAACGCATAGATAATATCTACGCACAAGAAGCTGGATTGTGGAGTGAGAAGTATCGTGTTGCAGGTCGAGTAGACTGTATCGCTGAGTGGAACGGAGTTCCCTCAATTATTGACTTTAAGACTTCTAAGTCAGAACGCAGGGATGATTGGAACTTAGAATACTATATACAATGTGCTGCTTATGCAGAGATGTTTGAAGAACGTACTGGTATTGCAATCACTCAGATTGTTGTTCTAGTTGTTACTGAAGATGGACTTGTTCAAGAGTTTGTAAAAGAAAAGACTGAGTATCTGCCTCTTCTTATTGAAACCATTGATGAGTTCACAGCTCAATGGGAGAAAGAAAATGAGGCTAATAACAAAGTGCAGACTGACGTTATTGATAATGGTGTTGGGATCAGTTCTGCTGGTATTGCCGGCTAAGTCTTATGCTGAGATGGGATGGGTGGAAAAACCTGTCTTTTGTGGTACGCAGAAAGAAGTTATTGAGATAACTAAGAAGTATAGAGAAGTACCTCTATTCTCATTTAATGGACATGCTATGGGCCCTACGGGGAAACCAGTACCAGTAAGAGTAGTGGTTGCATTTAATGATACAACCAAAACTTGGACACTGGTAGAGTTTCCAGTTGGAAAAGATGGGAAACCATCGGCAGACGTTGGTTGTATCATAGGAAATGGAAAAGGTTTAACAAAACTTCTTGACATTAAGAGTGCTATCTGATATAATGGTTACATAAATAAATAAAACACTTTCAGCGGATATTGTGTAATGGTAAGACCTTTGGTTTCCAACCAAAAGACAGAAGTTCGATTCTTCTTATCCGCTCCAATTTCACCGACAAGGGATTAACCTCTTGTTATTTTTTAACCTCATAAGAGGAGTTATATAATGAACCTAGAAGAACTAGTGGTGATGACACCAAAGAAGTTTGCTCTAAAGATTGAACGCATAGTTAATACCGCAGACGATATATCGTATATGGATGCTATATTAGACTACTGTGAAAAGAACAGTATGGAACCCGATTCTATTGGGCCTCTTATCTCAAAACCCCTCAAAGAAAAAATAGAAGCTGATGCAAGGAAACTAAACTTCTTGCCAAGATTGGCAACACTACCAATTTAAGGACTAGTCCTATGGATGGATGGCAATCATACCAGATATATCTTGGTTTGAAATTACATTTCACCAGCAACTATGACTATACAAGATATGGTGGAAAGACCTCTGCAACCAAGGCCTCGTTCCTACAACGCAGAGATAGGTATTTCTTCGCAAGAGTTGCAAAAAAATATGGGGAGAAGACACAGGAGTATTATCTCTCTAACTTTATAAAGTCGCCCAAGGGATGGATAGGTGACTTTAGTGAAGACAATTATATGGAATGGTCTAAGAACAGACAATCATTGACATATAACTTTTTACAGGATATGCATTTTGTATTTGACCAAGTTCAAAGTTTTGATGAAGTATTCTCTTTACAAAACGGCAAACATCCTGTACTACTAAAGAACATGCTTGCAAAGCGTGTATCAGTAGAGTCAGTAGTAATCTTACAAGGGTTACTGAATTTTGTTAAAAGGTTTGATGAAGGATTGAAAGATGATTTAATATGGCCCGACAACAGACGATTAATCGTCAAATACGCTGCATTCCTCTCTTATGATAAGGAGAAGTGCAAAACCAAACTACTTAAATTAGTTAAGGAGACATTCTAATGGACATGGCACTAAGCACTCCAACGAATGAAGTTATTAGAGAACGAGATTTCTATCGTTCTAAGTTAGAACAAGCAAAGGGACGAATTAAGACTTTAGAGTTTGATTTGTCAGAATTACAAAAACAAGATACGCTTCTCAGAAAGCAACTCAGAGAGAATCAAGGTAGACCCATGAATGGTAATCGCCCAAAGTATCGTAAACCATCATAATGAGGAACTAAATGTCTAGTCAGATGAAGAAAATGGTAACATCAACACGATTGATTAGTTACAGTCAACCATCAGAATTTGATGGTATTGAGGGTTTAGAAGATGTGCAAGACTTAATTGCATATTGTGCTAAAGTCAGTAATCCATCTGCACAAGTTAAAGCAGAAACCAGTGAGCGTTTGATTAGGTATTTGGTTAAACATAAACACTGGAGTCCGTTAGAAATGGCTAGTGCATGTATTGAAATTAATACTACTAGGGACATTGCTCATCAGATAGTTCGCCACCGAAGTTTTGCATTCCAAGAGTTTTCTCAAAGATATGCAGAACCTTCGGAGATGGAGAATTCTATGGTTACAAGAGAGTGTCGTCTACAGGATGCTACTAATAGACAAAACTCTGTTGACACTGACGATAGTGAATTGAAAAAGGAATGGGAACTGCATCAAAATCTTGTCATTCGTCAATCTAAGATTGCATATGACTGGGCTATTGAAAATGGTATAGCCAAAGAACAAGCTCGTGTGGTATTACCAGAAGGTTGTACTAGGACACGATTGTACATGAATGGTTCCTTACGATCATGGATTCATTACATTGAATTGCGTGGTTCTAATGGGACTCAAAAAGAACATATGGAAGTTGCACAATGTTGTGCATTAGAGATTGCTAAAATCTTTCCACTAATGGAGAAGTTATAATGTATAAATTTACACACTCAGCCGATGTCAATATGGGTATCGACAAAATAGAATTCACACTTCATACGGATTCTAGTTTAACTGAAATGTGTCATGGGTTTGAGAACTTTCTTAGAGCTAACGGATACGTTTTCGATGGAAGTGTGTTAATCTCAGAAACCGATGAATATTCACATGAAGTATCAGAGTCATGGCAACAAATTCTAGGACGTAATGGAGAGACAATTGAAGACGAAATATTAGAACGTCTTAACGATGTAACTCCATCCGAATGGGATGCGGCAAATGCCTCATATGCGGCAAATGTCGAAATACGGGCAAAACAAGAAGAATTATTTTGATTTTTCTCTTGACAAAACCCTCAAAATACAGTATAATAAATACTGTTGAATAAGAAAATAAAACTTATTCCATTTACATTATGTATCAGGTGATATACTTAAACATACGACAATATACGGAGAATACCATATGTCAATTTCAGCACTAAGAAACCAGAACAGTCTGGATAAACTTTTACAACAAGTCCAAAAGGACGAATCCCCACAGAAAGACTCTAAATCCTATGTCGATGAACGACTGTGGAAACCACAGGTGGACAAGGTAGGTAATGGGTACGCAGTACTTCGATTCTTACCAGCACCAGAAGGTGAGGAGTTACCTTGGGTTCGTGTTTGGAACCATGCGTTTCAAGGCCCTACTGGACAATGGTTTATTGAGAATTCCTTAACCACCCTAAATCAGAAAGACCCTGTGAGTGAGTACAACTCAGCACTGTGGAACTCTGGTGTAGAGAGTGATAAAGAGATTGCTCGTAAACAGAAACGCAAACTACAATACTTTTCAAACGTATATGTGGTAAGTGACCCAACTAATCCTCAAAATGAGGGTAAGGTGATGCTTTACCGCTTTGGTAAGAAAATCTTTGATAAGTTGATGGAGTCAATGCAACCAGAATTTCCTGATGAGTTGCCAGTCAACCCATTTGACTTCTGGGAAGGTGCTAACTTCATGTTGAAGATTCGTAAGGTAGATGGCTACTGGAACTACGATAAGTCTGATTTCACTGCCAAGTCTGCACTCAAGGATACTGATGATGAATTAGAGACAATCTATAAGTCACAGCATTCACTTGCAGAATACCTTGCACCATCAAACTTCAAATCATATGAAGAGTTGAAGACCCGTCTTGATACAGTTCTTACTGGTACAGTAAATACCGCTAAGACTGCCGCAGACAGGATTATGGAAGACGAAGGTACTACTGACTTCACACCTCAGTTTAAATCTGAGTCAGCGCCAGAACCTGTACAGGGTATCGCAGCTGCTTCTAATGAAGATGATGATGCAATGTCATACTTTGAGAAGTTAGCCAACGAATAGTACTAACAGTACTAAATAGGTAGAGACTCCCACTCTTTTCCGTGGGGGTTTCAAGAGGGACAGGGGTAAAACTCTGTCCCTTTTTTTTGTATCCAGAACATTTCCAATAATTGTCAAAATTTTGACAATCGTGTATAAATACTGTAAAGAAGAGATTAGCTGTTATAAATAGTATTACGGAGGCGATCATGGATTTTTTATCGTTCATTGGAGATGTTGGAGCACCGATAGCAGGAGCGCTTGCAGCAGGGTATTTTGTATTTCTTACAATAAGATTCATATTGGCAGGAGTTACTGGTAGTGTGACAACTATAAAGAATATAATAGGGCAACTAGATAATCGGGTTCAGACTATGAACAACGACTTGGTTAAGATTGATGCTCTTATGAGTTATGCATTTGGTGTGAAACCTAACATTGATAGAATTGCTGCGAATGAAGGTAAAGAAGATGCCAGACGCGATTAGGAGTTCTAGTTGGAAGCACTAACAGACGCAATTAATCAGTATGGATTCCCTGTAATAGCTGCTGTAGGCCTTGGGTACTTTGTTTTCTTTATATGGAAATGGGTAACAGAAGTTATAGACCCTATCATTGGGCAGACAATGGGTACGCTTATTGCATTAGTTGACCGTATACGCATGTTAGATAACGATTTAATTCGTTTGAATACAAAATTATCAATGTTGTTAGAACATTATGATAAGACAGGTAAGCCAATTGATGGTGACGTAGAAGATATTTTGCAAAGGTATGGATCAAGACATGAAGAAATTGAAAAAAATAGGAGTACTACTCCTAGTAACAATACTACCGATAACTAGCACTGCTAGTGATTTGGTTCACTCATTTGGCAATCCATCCTTTAGTGGGATAGGACAATCACAACACTTTCTTTCTATCGCTCAGATAGAACATAATCGAAAAGAACAAATAAAAGACGATAAAGAATCGGCTGCTAGACAAGCTGAAAGAGATGAAGACAACAAAACAATTAACAAATTTATTGCCAACGTAGAATCTCGTATTTACGCTCAGATTTCCAAGAATCTTGTCGATGGTATGTTTGAGGAAGATGGCGCTCTTAGTGGTACTGCCGAATTAGAAGGTGCGACTATCTATTGGGTGAAAGATGTAAGCGCTGGTACAATCACTGTACAAATCACAGAAGCAGATGGTTCATTTACAGAGTTAGTTGTGCCACTTACAGGTTTTGGATTTTAAATGGAACATTACTTGATTGGTTTGATTCTTGCATGTATGTTAGGAGGTTGTTCATCTTTAACTAAAGACAAACTTGAAGTTCAAACACAAGAACCCACTAAATTCGTTTCTGGAGTACAGGAAAGATTAGAAAATCTTCCACTGTTAGACGCTCCACCGATGACTATTGCGGTGTATTCTTTCGTGGACAAGACAGGACAAAGGAAACCTAGTGAAAGGTTTTCACAACTATCAACTGCCGTAACTCAAGGAGCAGACTCTTGGGTTATTGATGCACTGCAAAATGCAGGCAAAGGTGATTGGTTTATAGTTATAGAAAGAGCCGGACTTAATCACCTAGTTAAAGAAAGACAACTAGCAAAGTCCACTTATGCACAATATGATAAGAGTGATAAAAAACCAGAACTTAAGCCCTTGAAGTTGGCTGGTTTGATTTTGGAAGGTGGTATTGTTAGTTATGATACTAACCTTGTTAGTGGTGGTACTGGACTACGTTACTTTGGAGTAGGTGGTGATACCTCATATAGAACAGATCAGGTGACTGTTTCTATGAGACTTGTTTCGGTTAACTCTGGTAAAGTTCTTTTGACTTCCAATGTTACTAAAACAATTGCCAGCATTAAGGATGATTTAAATGTCTTTAGGTTCTTTGAAATGGGAACTGCGGCGTTTGAGATGGAGAGTGGTTCGGCTGCCAATGAACCAACATCTGTTGCAGTTAAGGCTGCTATCGACCAAGCAGTTATTGATATGATAAAAAAGGGTGAACAGAAAGGACTGTGGAAGTATGAACAGACAGACCTTTATATAGAGGAGAAGTAATGACCAATAAAACAATAGGGTTACTTTTTATTATGATTGGTTTAAACATGGCGACATTCACTCTGGCGAACGACATTTATATTACTCAGATAGGTGATAACCTAGACTTAGATATAACACAAGATGGTACTAATAACAAAGTGGGAAATTCAACCACTAGTACATCTATTAACGGCGATGGCATGAATTTTGACATCACCCAAACTGGCAATTTAAACACGATTGTAGCTGACATAAACGGAGTTAACTACACGGGTACTTGGGTGTTTACAGGTTCTAGTAACACAGTGGACTTAGATTGTAGTTCTTCTGCTGCAGGCGACTGTGATGATGTCACACTAAATATAACAGCTACTGGTGATGATAACGTCTTCACTTTTGATGTGGGTGAGGCGCATGATGGTTCTAATACTGTTGCTAACTTCACAATCACAGGAGATCACAGTATTATCAACTCTACTATAAATGGAAAGAGTGCAGAGTTAACTGTGATTATAAACAACAGCTCATCTCTTGCAACAACGTCTACTGCCTCAGATGAGGGTGTTGCATTCACATCAGTTCAAACAGGTAATGGAGATTCTGCTGGACACAGCGCAGTTGTTTCTATAACAGGTGGTGGTGGTACTATGGATATAAACCAAAGTGGAATAAATGATCAAAAGGTGAACATTGGAATTACGGGCAATAGCTTTGACGTTGACATCAATCAGTCTGACTAGTATATTTTTTGTTGTAGTAACAACCTCTGCATATGCAAATATTGGACAAGTTATAATCCAATCTGGCGAAACAAATATTGAACGTGGTAAGGGTGAATTCGAATCTATTGATAAGGGATTTGAAATGAAGTCGATGGATACAGTTCGTACTAAAAATGGACGGACTGCCATTGAGTTTATAGATGATACTAGGGTTGATGTGACAGAGAACTCTAAGTTAATAATAGATGACTTTGTATACGACCCTAATACAAAGACAGGTTCGTTATCACTGAAGGCCTCGTTTGGTACAGTAAGATATGCATCTGGACAGATAGCAAAGAATAGTAGACAGAATATAAAAATTAGAACTCCTACCGCTGTTGTTGGTGTTAGGGGTACTGACTTTTCTATGACAATAGATGAGTTGGGGAGTAGTACTATTGTACTTCTACCATCGTGCAATACTAATGGTAATTGTGTTGTAGGAGAAATCACAGTATCATCTGAAGTTGGGATGGTGATTATGAACCAAGCGTTTCAGGCGACTGTTGTTCCTAGCCCATACACTGAACCATCAAGGCCAGTAATACTTGAATTAGATGAGAATAGTATACTTAACTTATTGGTTAGAAGAGTACCCACAGAATTAGATGAGAGTGTTGAAGAGGCTAGGGTTAAGAAACTTGCAAACTTCTTGGGTATAGACTTCCTACAGTTTGACGCTTTTAAGACAAATGAACTGTTAGGTGTCGAAAACTCGACATGGGCTACAGAGTTAGACATGGATTTCCTCTCTAGTGATTTGTTACCAAACATTCTAGATATTCTTAATGAACAGTTGACGTTACAGATGAGAAGTGAATTTGATAAGAAGAAAGATGGTATGCAGTTGGGTAAGAATCCAGACACGGGAGTTGAAATATATGACTACGGCTCTAACTGGAGATTTAAAAGAGATGGTAATGGTAACATATTTCAAGCAGATTTGAGCAAGAACTATACATACAGAATTAATTTAAAACAAGACGAAATTGAACTGTATGATATTCCTATAGGAGAAGGTGGTAGTAATGAAATTAATATTATTCAAGTTAGGTAGTTATTATATAATCCAAGTGGCTATAGTGATACTAGTACTGACACAGATAAGTGCAGCGAATGAGTTGTATATAAATCAAGTTGGTAATAACTTAAATTTAACAGTCATACAAGACGGCACTGATAACAAGATTATAGGTATTAATGTCACCCCTATTACGGGTAATGATAATACAATATCAATGACTCAACAGGGCAACCATATGGATGTTGAGGGACTTGTAGTTGGTAATAATAATACTTTAACCTCATATCAAGGTGGTGATGCTGATACGAGTTTTATAAGAAGTAGTGTTGTCGGTAATAGTAATACAATGAACTTGCTACAAGGAAAAAAGTTAGACGGAAGTGTTGACAATAACGACAGTGGAAACCATGAACAGTATATAACAATAATTGGTGATAGTAACAGTGTTAATACTGCACAGGCCAATAGTAATGGTGCAAATTCTGGACATCACATGGCACATATTATAACAGGTAATTCTAACACACTATCTCACTTACAGTATGCAAATGGTAAGAAACGAGGATTCGTTGAAATCACAGGTGATAACAATGGTGTTACTCTTGAACAAAGAAATGTATCTACACACTTTGCAGACATTGTACTTACAGGAGATGCCAATAGTGTAACCAGTGTTCAGCGAGGTGGTATGAGTGGCGCACACAGTCTCTCACTGGATTTGACTAATAATGGTGGTGCATACACAGTCAATACATCTCAAGATGGTTCTACTTCAAAAACCTACTCTTTAACAGGGTCGTGTGCGACTTCTGGTGGTTGTGCGGTGAGTGTTTTACAGCAGTAAAGCCATTCTAAATACTTTATATCCCTATATAGTCATGCTATTTAAGGAGATTCAAAATCATGTTAGCAGAACTAATGATAGCCAACGCGGCATTCAAGGTAATAAAGACTACAATATCGAATGGCAAAGATATTGCTAGTGCAGGAGCAGCAATAACAAAATATTTCGGTGCAGAAAAGGCAATTAACAAACAAGTTAAAGCTGGCACTGGTAATGTTATGGAAGCATTTCAGGCTCAGGAACAACTAAAGAAAAACGAAGAAACCTTAAAGTTTATGCTCAACAAGCAAAGATTGATGGGCTATGTTGATTTCTGTAAATTTAGGGATGACTACAACAAGGGTATCAAAATACGGGCTACTAAGCGAAAGAAGGCTAATGCAGCAGCCTCTAAAGAAATGGACAATACCTTGACAATTGCAATATCTGTTTTACTTGTTATGATAATAGCAGTTGCAGGCGGTGTTATATGGGTGGCAAAAGCCAAAGGTATGATATGATTGAACGAGCGACAGCTTGGAAAATCATTAAAGAAGAAGAAATATACGAGTGTCTGGCTTGTGGTAAAATGTACACAGAAGATTCCATGTATGCACACGAAAAGGTATGTGACAAGATAGAAGAGTATCTTGCATGGAAAGAGACACAGGAATGAAATGGATTACTCATTGGGCAACTGCCCTAATCACCCTCACGATTATATCCTACATTGGTTGGAGTGACCCCTTTGTTAAGGAAACACTACGTCTAAAGTCTTTCGACTTAATTCAACAATACGACACCCCAACAGTATCGTCAGACATTGCAATACTTGAGATAGATGAGAAGTCTATTGAGAAGTATGGACAGTGGCCTTGGAAGAGAACTGACATTGCAAATATCATTTGGAACCTAAGAGATGCTGGTGCTGGAATAATCATTCTACCAATCTTGTTTTCGGAACAGGATAGACTAGGTGGTGACATGGACTTGGCACAGGCAATTGCCGGCAATGGTGTTGTCATTGCACAAACAGGTACATCCCAAATAAACAAGAACGCAGTTCCAAGAGGAGTTGCGAAGATAGGAAACCCTATTCCTTGGTTATTTGAATGGGATGGTATGCTGGGGCCAATCGAACTGTTAGGAATGAACGCAGATGGTGTTGGTGTAATATCAACAGTTCCAGAGATAGACGGAGTTGTAAGACGTTTACCGCTTTTAATGAGGGTAGGAGAGGACGTATTCCCATCTATTGCAATGGAAACAATTCGTGTTGCAACAGGCGACCCCTCATATCAAGTTAAGACACAAGAGGGTGGTATCACTGCTATGCGTGTACCATCATACCCTACCATCAAGACAGACGCATTTGGTAGAATCTGGTTAAGGTACAACAAAGAATTCCCTACACTAAGTGCAAGTACGAGTGACTACACATCTCTAGAAGGTAAGATAGTTATTATCGGTGCAACTGCTGAAGGCCTCAGTGGTGTCATTGCAACACCAAAAGGTGAACAATACTCTTACATTCCAGTTGCAGTATCCTTACAGACAATCCTAAATGGGGAGACTCTAGTTAGATTTGCAGAGTCCACATTCTTAGAGTGGGTTGCCGCACTGATGTTTGGACTACTTCTTGTACTACTAGCTACCAGAGCTCCATACTGGCTATCAGGTATTATGATTATTGCAATTCCAGTGGGTTCTGTGTATGGTGCGTTCTATTACTTTATGAACCATCTCTGGCTGATTGATTGGAGTTGGATTGTTATAGTAACAACCTTAGTGGGATTCCATGCAATATTCAACAGGTTCACAAAAGAATTCTTTGAGAAACAAGCAATCAAGAAACAGTTCGCTGGGTATGCATCTCCTACAGTGGTGAAGATGTTACAGGAGAATCCTTCTCTAATTAAGGATGGTATTAAGAGAGAAGTATCCATCTGTTTCTCAGACTTACGAGGGTTCACTCCATTAGGTGAATCATTTGGTGATGATGTTAAGGGGTTAACAGAGATAATGAATGGTTACATGGATGCCATCACACAACCTATACTAGACGCAGACGGAATGGTAATCAAGTATATCGGTGACGCATCTATGCATATACACAACGCCCCAATAGAAGACCTTAATCATCCAAAGACTGCCGTTCAGTGTGGTTTGGATATGTTAAAAGCAGTGGAGGTATTCAATGAAAGAATTGTATCCGAAGGGCGACCAGCAGTTGGTATGGGGGCTGGTATTAATACTGGTGTTGGTTATATTGGAGAGATGGGATCAACCGCACGACATTCATATGACATTCTTGGAGACTCTGTTAGTACCGCTGCAAGAATAGAATCAAAGTGTAAGGAATATGGGTGTGTCTTACTGGTAGGTGAAAATACATACAACGCTACCAAAGACAACTTCTTTTACCTTAAAGTGGATGACCTTGCGGTTAAGGGTAAGACTGTGGGTATTAGAATATACACTGTAATAGATACTCACTGTGACGTAAAATCACAAACGAGACACAAGTATATGCATGAGAGTTACACCACCCAAAACTTCTCAACAGCCATAGTAAGCTGTCAGAAGTTAAAGGGTGAGTTTGGTGGACAATTGGACAAGTATTATGACATGTGGATAGAACGATGTGAATACATGTTAAAGCAAGACTTACCTAGTGATTGGAATGGTGTATTCATTGCAACCACTAAGTAATTAGAACCAGTTCATTGGGTTAAACATATTATCTTCTTTTATTACCACAGGCATTGCCAAAGGCTTGTTGATAGTAGTTATCGAAGTCCTATTTTGAGCACCTTGCATAAACATAAATGGTGCAGCTGCCGCACTAGTTTTATTCATCATAGCCTGTTCATTCAAGGCCTTAGTCACCGCTGTGGCTACTAGAGTCTTAACATCTGATCTAGATACAAAATTCTTCGGGTCAAACTTTACCTCAGCATCATCACCACCAAACCATCCACCTGATAGTATGTTTGTTATCTTACCAACAGAAGGTAACATTTCTTTGATTTTTTCCCATGTTGGGAACAAGTCTGTAATACTTTTCCATATATCTTTAATCTTCCCAAAGTACGCACCAGCTAAACCTGCAACTCCCTTTGAAACACTTGCGAAACTAAAGGAACCATCTTCTTCACCAAATATACTAGTAAATCCTGCTGTAAGACTATTGCCCATTGCAGTCAAACTTGCCTTAGCTTCATCAAAGGTGGGTATTGGAAGACCTATTGCAGTTGCTAACCCTGTACCAAAGTTCAGAACTGATGCAGACGCTTCTGCAAACGTAGGAATTTCTATACTGGCAATTTTAGTAGACATTGAAGAACCAAATGCAAGTACACTATCCTTTGCAGACTGAAATGTCTGAGTTACACCAAGCTCAGTAAGTTTAGCACCTACCGAGTCACTTAGTCCACCAATACTAGTAG
>Ga0209482_1002029_pt1 | contig 13015 bp, 15 predicted proteins | sample CoawatmetaG10DNA_FD_187512 | JGI IMG/M metagenome (GOLD analysis project Ga0209482, IMG submission 187512) | Marine microbial communities from the West Antarctic Peninsula - Coastal water metaG104-DNA (SPAdes) (version 2) | ecosystem: Environmental > Aquatic > Marine > Coastal ...
AAAGTTACCCTTATCAGGGCTGATGACTTACTCCTTAAGTTGGACATCAATCCAATCCAAAAGCTCATTGAGATAGCTGAATCTGATGAGGCAAGCATTGACCAAAGGATTAACTGTTACAAAGAGATAGCTAAGTACACCTACCCTCGTCTCAAGTTACAAGAGTTATGGGTTAGTCCAGTTGAAAACTCTGCTCCAACAGTGATTAAGTTAGTTGCTGGAACAGGCACAAGTACTTAACCGCTCACAGTCCCTCCCTTATACATCAAACGAAGTTTGGACTTTAGTCCAAGTTGACTTATAATCAATTTAAGAAGAAACTCCTCTTAATACTACTAATCTTTCTTGACTAATTATTGGAACTAATTGTAACAATAATTTTGATATTATTTTCATTACAGATGTCAATTATTTCATGGGGAGGCTTGTTGTTTGTGACCAAAATATCGACCTCAGAAATATTACCAGTCATCATTGGAGCTGTTCGCTGAAATTTAATATCATCTGCAACAAGTATTAATTTTCGACTGTTCTCAAATATAGCCTTTGAAACCGAAGACTCTCTTCGATCAAAGTCCATTAATGAGCCATCATTATCAATAGCAGAGATACCTATAATTGCATAATCCACCTTGAATTCTTTAAAATAATTAGCTGTATTTTGTCCAATAATAGCCGAATCAGACTTTCTTACCTTTCCGCCCGCTAACCAAACTTGAGCGTCATTAGAGTGAGAGAATATATTAACAATGTTGATATTATTTGTAATTACCTTAAGTCCCTGATGATCAAGGAGTGCTTCTGCTACTTTCTCTGTGGTTGTTCCAATATTTAAAATAATAGAAGAATGATGGGGAATAATTTCAGCAACAGCATTTGCAATTTCACTTTTTTCATCACTGGCCAAATCTTTTCTAGATTTATAAGCAAAGTTTTTTACCCTAGAAGAGTAAAAAGCTCCACCATGAGTGCGCACTAAAAACTCATGATCGCTTAAATAGTTTATATCGCGTCGTATTGTTTGTTGACTGACCGTATATGTTTTAGCCAAATTTTCAACACTTACATAGCCTTCTTTTTCTGCAAGAGAAAGTATGTCATCTTGGCGTTTGTTCAATTGCCTCATAATTTTATTCATAATAAATAAATTTGATTTTACATTTTCTCATATATTTGTATTTTATACCTTTTTTTTGTTCGTTTTTTTTCGTTTTAGTTAATATATTATTCATTTTTAATCTTATTTGTTGACTTTCTAACAATTATGTTGTATATTTTGAGAGGTCGTTCGAACACTAAATAAATCGAACACTAGAATCCTACTAATGGTTAGTAGGAATATAAAATTGGAGAGAAAAAATGAGAACATTAAAATTTGATTTAAAAAGAACTTTACAATCTCTTTTAACAATGATATTTTTGTTTAGCACTGTTGCTGCTAATGCTGATAATTGTAGTAATAGAGGAGTTTTAGATGATAAATTTTGTGACGAAAATTATGATATGGTTGCAGATTTACCAAAAGACTCAAGTAAATGGAGAGACCCAAATACACTTGTATTTACGTATACTCCAGTTGAAGACCCTGCAGTTTATAAAGATGCGTTTGCAGATTTTCAGGCTTATTTAGGTAAAATTACAGGTAAGAAAGTAGTCTACTATACAGTTCATTCAAATTCAGCAGAAGTTGAAGCCCTTCGCTCAGGAAGATTGCACATAGCTGGTTTTTCAACAGGGCCAACTGGTTATGCGGTAAATCTTGGTGGTTATGTTCCGATGGCTGTGAAAGGATATACTGAAGCGTTCCAAGGCTATAATTTAATAGTTGTTGTTAAAAAAGATAGTCCTATTAAAACTATGGCAGACATGAAAGGTAAGACTGTAGCGCATACTTCTTCTTCTTCTAATTCAGGAAACCTAGCACCTCGTGCATTATTTCCTAACGAGGGTCTAATCCCTGATGAAGATTATAAGGTTGTATATTCAGGCAAACATGATCAGTCTATTTTGGGTGTAGCATCGGGTGATTATGATGCTGCTCCAGTAGCATCAGATGTATTCGATAGAATGGTAGCTGCTGGAAGAATTAATGGAGATGACTTTAGAATAATATTTAGAAGTCCTCGTTTTCCTACTTCATCTTTTGGGTATGCACACGACTTAAATCCTGAATTAGCAAAGCAAATTGTTTTTGCTTTTTATACTTATCGTTTTCCTGAGGAAATGAGTAAACAATTTAAGGGTGCCGATCGTTTCTTCCCAATTGACTATGAAGATGATTGGGCGGTTATTAGAGATATTGCTCATGCAACAGGAACTGCGTACACTAAAGCAGGCTTGGCGAAATTAGCAGAAAAAGAAGCTGCTAAGGCTAAAGCTAAGGCGGAAAAGAAAAAATCTGGCGGTTAAACCTACCAGATTTTATAAATATTCTTTACTCTTCGTAAAGAAACTATGCAATCAAAGTAAGTTAGTTAAGGGCTTGGTGTTAGGTTGGTATTCTCCTTTCCTAGCGCCAATCTATTTCATAGGTCTTTATGAAGAGTTTTAGTTTTGAATCTAAATTATTTAAATTTTTGAATTGAAAGGAAAAATAAAATATGGAAATTGCTACAAAAAGCCCCTTAATACTAAAAGACCTTACCCATGCATACACATCAGGAAGTTTTGTATTGAAAGGGATAAATATTACAGTTGACTCTCCTGAAATAATCGCAATTATAGGTCCATCTGGAACAGGTAAAAGCACTTTACTACGATGTATTAATAGACTAGTAGAGGCGACTTCTGGTGAAATAATTATTGATGATATTAACTTCTGTAAATCCAAAGGTGTTTCATTTAGAAAACAAAGAAGAAGATTAGGAATGATTTTTCAAGAATACAACCTAGTAGAGAGACTTACTGTAATTGAAAATATTTTAAGTGGAAGGCTAGGATATATGACCTTCTGGAAAGCAGCAAGAAGAAAATTTAGTCAAAAAGATATTGATCAGGCTTTTGATCTGTTGGATTTTGTTGGCTTAACTGAACATTCTAAAAAGCGAGCTGATAAATTATCAGGAGGACAAAGACAAAGAGTCGGTATCGCTAGAGCAATTATGCAAGATCCAAAAATTCTGCTTGCCGATGAACCAACTTCATCACTAGATCCAAAAACTTCAGTTGAAATTATGGAGTTAATTTCTCATTTTTCAAGAGAAAAAAAAATCCCTGTCTTAATTAATTTGCATGATGTGAATTTAGCAAAACGTTTTGCTGACAGAATTATTGGTATGTCAGAAGGGCATATAATTTTTGATGGGAAGCCAAATGACTTAACAGATGATAGCTTAAAACAGATTTATGGGGGTGAATCATGGTTAAAGTAAATCAAAATAGGTCAAATCCATTTCCAAAAAAATTAAGTACGACTTTAATTTGGCTTGTATTTATAACATATTTAGTTTATTTGATTAATTCATTTGGGTTAGAGTGGACGCGCATTGTTGAAGGTCTTAGTTATGCTAATACTTTAATTGAGCGAATGATGCCTCCGAATTTTTCAAGGTGGGAGTTGTTACTAGATGGACTATGGGAGAGTATAGAAATATCAGTAATTGCAAGCTCATTAGGTATTTTTTTATCCCTTTTTTTTGGACTGTTTGCAGCGCGTAATTTGATGCCTATTTATGTAAGCGCTCCTGTTAGGGTTTTTATTGCATTATGTCGTTCTTTTCATCCAATAATAATTGCTATTTTATTTGTAAAAAGTGTTGGATTTGGAGCTCTTGCTGGAATCTTGACTTTAATCGTAGCTTCGATAGGCTTTATTGCAAAACTATTTGCAGAGTCAATTGAGGAGATTTCATTAAAACAAATTGAGGCCATAAAGTCAACAGGTGCTAGTTTTGGGAGCATTATTATTTTTTCAGTATTACCACAAGTTTTTTCAAGGTTTATTGGATTTTCTACTTATCAGTTTGATTCTAATCTACGCAACTCTACAATGATTGGCATAGTTGGTGCTGGTGGTTTAGGCGGTACTTTATTTTCTGCATTTCAGCGGTTTGATTATGATTTTGTTGCAGCAATTTTAATAACAATAGTATTGGTAATTCTTTTTTGGGAATTCTTATCTAATGTAATCAGGAGAATATTCACATGAATAATATCAATCATTCTTGGGAGAGGTTTACTGCTAAAGAGAGGTTAAGTAGGGCTATTGTTTACGTTATTTCTGCAATTACATTTGTATGGTCATTAAAAACTGTAGAAATAATACCTGAGTTTTTGTATGATGCACCAGAACAAATGGCAGATTTATTTACAAGAATGTGGCCTATTGATTTCGCTTTTTATCCAATTAAAGTTCATGATGCCTTAATTGAAACAGTAAATATTGCAACTTTGGGAACCACGACAGCGATATTGATGTCAATTCCTTTGGCTATAATGAGCGCCTCAACTATTGTAAAAAATCCAATATCACACTGGGTTGCAAGATTCTTTTTAGTTTCATCTAGATCTGTTAATTCACTCGTTTGGGCCTTATTTTTTGTTGCAATATTTGGTCCAGGTGTAATTGCAGGAGTTCTTGCAATAGCATTTCGATCAATTGGTTTTATTGGCAAATTACTAGGAGAAGCGTTAGAAGAAGTTAATATGGGTTCAGTTGAGGCTTTACGTTCTACTGGAACTTCATGGCCAATAATCATTATAAAAGCCTACTGGCCTCAGGTTAAGCCAGCTTTTTTTAGTATAGTTTTATTTAGATGGGATATAAATGTGCGTGAATCAGCAGTACTTGGCATGGTTGGTGCCGGTGGAATTGGTGTTGTGATCAGTGATTCATTAAATTTGTTTGAGTGGCAAAGAGTTTCAATTTCATTACTTGCAATTTTTGTGCTGGTTATCTTGGCCGAAATATTAGTAGTTAGTGTTCGTAAAAGACTAATTTAATTTCAAAAAATTTATATGAAGACTCTTGAAGCCATTTCTTTGTCTCAGTGGCGAGATATAAAGTTCATTCTTACAGACATTGATGACACATTGACCACAGAAGGAAGATTGAAAAGCGATGCTTACGATGCTTTGGAGCGATTATCAAATTCTGGGTATAAAGTAATACCTGTTACTGGAAGGTGTGCTGGCTGGTGCGATCACATTGCCAGGATGTGGCCAGTAGATGGAGTTGTTGGAGAGAATGGAGCTTTCTTCTTTAGCTATGATCATGTAAAGAAAAAAATGAATAATTTTTATAGTCAAACAGAGGATGAAAGAAGAGAAAACTTTATAGTTCTTAATCAAATTAAGAATACAATTCTTGAATCTGTCCCTGGAACTGCAGAGGCGTCTGATCAGCAGTATCGTATTACTGACTTAGCAATTGATTTTGCCGAAGATGTTCCTAAATTGCCTCAAGATAAGATTGATGAAATTGTTCAAATTGCAGAACAAAAAGGCGCAGTAGCTAAGATAAGCTCAATACATGTTAATTGTTGGATTGGGAGTCATAATAAACTTTCTACAAGTTTAAAAATTCTAAAAGAAAGCTTTGGTTTAAATGATGCTGAAATTCAGAATACTGTTATCTTTATTGGAGACTCTCCGAATGATTCAACAATGTTTGGTTTTTTTAAAAACTCAGTTGGCGTCGCTAATGTTGTTGACCTAATAAATAGCATCGAAAACCCACCAAAATATATTACTCAAAATTATTCAGGAAACGGATTTGTAGAACTTGCAGATCTCATAATCAATAAAAATTAATGTCACAAAATTCAGAAAAAATTTATGATGTTTTTGTTGCTGGTGGAGGTATTAATGGTCTTGGCGTCGCAAGAGATGCAGCAGGTCGAGGTTATTCAGTTTGTCTATGTGAAATGAATGACTTTGCATCTGGCACATCATCTAATTCAACAAAACTAATTCATGGTGGCCTCAGATATCTAGAGCACTATAAATTCCGCATGGTACAAGAGTCTCTAAAGGAGCGTGAAGTGCTTCTTAAAATGGCGCCCCATATCATTTGGCCGATGAGGTTTGTCTTGCCTCACTCTAAAGGAATGAGGCCTGCCTGGCTTTTGAGATTAGGCCTTGCTTTATATGATCACTTAGGGTTTCGAAAAATACTGCCAGGTACGAGCTCAGTCAATTTAAATACTGGCGTATTAGAAAGTACACTTAAAAATAAATATAAGTTTGGCTATGAGTATTCTGATTGCTGGGTTGACGATTCAAGACTGGTCATCTTAAATGCTATTGATGCAGCTAAAAATGGTGCTAAATTACAAAACTACACTAAGGTAACAAAAGTTACTAAGTCTGATGGCATTTGGCTTATTACCACTACTGACTCAATAGATAATACTCAGAATATAATTAAAGCGAAATGTTTTATAAATGCCTCTGGACCATGGGTTGATGATGTATTACAAAAATCCTTTAGCGATAATAATTCTAAAAATGTTCGTCTCGTCAGGGGGAGTCATATCGTTGTTAATAAACTCTACGATCATGACAAATCCTTTATCTGTCAAAATGATGATGGTCGAATCTTTTTTATGATTCCGTATGAAGATAAATTTACGTTAATTGGAACTACAGATATTGATCATGGTCGATCAGCTAGTGAAGTTGAGATAAGTGAAGAAGAAAAACAATACATTTGTGATTCAGCTAATACCTATTTAAATTCAGAAATCAAACTATCAGATATTGTTTGGAGTTATTCAGGGGTCAGGCCTCTTTACGATGATGGAGCAAGCAAAGCACAAGAAGCCACTCGTGATTATGTCATTAAAGCTGAAGAGCATGATTCATCACTGATGATCAATATTTTTGGAGGTAAAATTACGACCTACCGCCGCCTATCTGAGGCCATTCTTAAACATATCGAAACATTCCTTGGACAAAGAGGTAATCCTTGGACTCATAATTCTTCTCTTCCAGGAGGGGATGTTGATGTCGATGGGCTTTTTGATTTAAACAATAAGATTCAGGAAAAATATCCTTTCTTAAGTGAAGAGGTTGTCAAGCGCTTAGTTAGATCCTATGGGACAGTCTCATTTGATATTTTTGATAATGCTAAAAATATAGACTCACTTGGTGAGAGTTTTGGTTCAGGTCTTTATGAAAAAGAGGTCGTCTACCTGGTCCAAAATGAGTGGGCTAAAACCTCTGAAGATATTTTATTTAGAAGGTCAAAGCTTGGACTATCTCTCACAAAAAATGAAAAACAGAAGCTAGATCAATTTTTGGAAAGCTATCATGAAAATCAATAATATTGAAGGTGAAGTCGTTAAAGATAATGATGTTTATATTCTTAAAGACAACACTGATTTAAACAGTCTTGTTCTAAGCTCAACTTTACTCCACCCTGGAAAGTCTACTCGAGGTCATAGCCATCCTGGACAAGAAGAAATTTATATGATTATGGATGGTCAAGGAAAAATGCAGCTCGATCATAAGACGTTATTAGTAAAGGAGGGAGAGGTCATCCTAATAGAGGATGGGGTTTTTCATCGAGTCCATAATACAGGAGACAAGCCTTTGTATATGGTATGCGTATTTAATGGAAATCGAAATCATTAAACTGAAGCATTTTTTGCTAACTGCCATTTTTTATGCAAACCAGAATAGGTAGCTACAAATGATTATCTGCGCAGGTGAATCCTTAATCGATATGGTTTCTTTCAAAGGAGAACCTGAATATACTCCTCATGTTGGCGGTAGTAATTTTAATTCATCAATTGCACTTGGTCGCCTAGGAGCCGATAGCTATTATTTTGGCGCCGTATCTAATGATCATTATGGCGAGCTTATAGAGAATAAGTTGCGACATTCTAAAGTAAAAGAAGACTTTATCATTAAGACCAATAGGCCCACCACCCTTGCCTATGCTGACGTAGTTAACGGCATTGCAGAGTACACCTTTGTAGATGAGTACTCAGCTGGAAGATTATTAGATCAAAAGGCCCTTAACCCATTTATCAATAGAGTAAAGAAGGCAAAGGCATTACTGGTTGGAGGAATAAGCCTTCAAGCAGAACCCTGCGGATCGAGTTGGCTGTGGCTTATTGAACAAGTTTCAGGCCACTTGCCTATTTATTTTGATGCCAATATCCGTCCTGACTTTATAGAGAATAAAAGAAACTATTTTGATCGTTTTGTTGAGTTAACTACTAAAGTTGATATTATTAAAATCTCTGAGGATGACTATCGTTATCTTTATGGAGCTCAGCACATTAATCAGGTCAGCAAAGAATGGATTGGCAATGGAGTAAAGCTTGTCATTTTTACTTTAGGCTCTGCGGGATCAAAAGTAATCTATAAAAATGGCAGTGAGGTATTTGCTGAGAGTCAAAAGGTTGATGTTGTCGATACAATTGCTGCTGGCGATACTTTTAATGCCGGCTTTCTACTAACTCTTGATGAGCAGGATTTATTAGATAGGGACAGTCTCAATACTTTAACTGAAACGCAGCTTGAAGCAGCACTCTCATTTGCTAACAAAGTGGCGAGTATTACTGTCACTAGAAAGGGTGCAAACCCGCCCTGGTTGCAACAAGTAAATTAAAAAATTTTAGTTTTTTAAGTCATTCAAGTCATGCAAAGTGCATAACATGCATGACTTGTTTATCAAAAAGTATTTAACTCAAATCATAGTCAATAGTAGATATTTACTTTGGTGTGGGAGTGCTAGGTATCTGTCAATAAACCAACCCCACTTTAGCCTTAGGAGAAACCTTTAATAGTATCAATTCTAGGTGTTCAAAATGAATGCTTGATGTTTTCTCATTGCTAAAGCAACCGAGACTCTCTTTCTACTGCGCCTCACTTCGTTCGTTGCTGAGCTAAATGCTCTTTTTTAGAGCGATGTTGCTTGATTATTCTTTTTAGCACTTCCTTTTGTTTATAAGTCACTTTGTCAAACTTACCAACATTGAGATAAGATACCCAAATCCTGGTTAGGAACTCCCTTTCCCATTCGCTGGGTTTAATCTTATCTTTGCCAAACAAAGCTTTGTGAAGTTCAACTGTTAGTTTCATTATAAATCTCCTATGTGTATGGCAGTATATTAAGGTGTTTACTTTTTAACCTAGGGAATGTCAAAAATAGGATTAATAATTAACCCTATTGGCACTAATTCTGCTTATTAATTAAACAGCCAAGGTTTACAAATTGACCCTATTTATTAGTAAATAGGATTAATAATGGGTATTGGTTTTTACAATTCTTTTAATATCTTTTTTGTACTGAGCATCCCTTTCCTTCTTGGTCTTGTAATCTGGATTAATCCCCTTAGCCCAGTAATTTAAATGAGTTCGACCTTCATCGTAGTGAGCATAACGTAATTCTCCATCTTTTCCCTTGAGTTCGTTTATGGGATAGAAGGTTAGCCCATAAAGACTTGGTAGTTTTCTACCCCAGGCGCTACGTCCACCATAAGCATTAATGACGATAAAGCCTTTTTTATGAAGCTCATCTTTCGCGCTATACATGGTATTCTTTTTCATCCATTCGCCAATAATAGACTGAGTGATAGCCAAATCACCATTGTTAGAAGAGTTATAAAACCGAGTAAGGATAGTTAATAATTTTGCGGCGTTTCCGCTCAATGACTTGTAGTTACTGCTGTCAATCACATGAACGGGTATGCCGGCAAACCTGCCCTTATTTTTGTGCTTATATCTTGCCATCAGCTTTAAGGGCGTTACACTCTATAACATACCTGTCAATTGATGCGAAACCACCGTTGACTTTCCTAGTGAGTTTCTTTCTTCCCATAATGACGTCCTAATCTAACAAGCCTTTGACTTCGCCAGTCCGAGTGAGTGAGTTGTTTTCTGCAGAAGATGCACTATCTAACAACCCCTTGGCTTCGCCGGTATGGTTGAGTGTGTTGTTTTCTGTAGATACCATATCTAACAATCCCCTGACTACGCCAGTGTGAGCAATTACAACTCCAGTTCCTGTACTTCTGGCATTGTTAAGTGTTCTTGGTGATATATGTAGTTGTTTTGAAGCCTGCTCTATAGTGAGTAGCTTATGTATTTTTTCCATAATAATACTCCTGTATATAACCTCGTCTGATTTATTGAGCAAAGACCGTGGAGATAAAACCGCTTATGAATAATTAGCAACTTTTAACCTCTAAATCAACCAATTCTGTTACTTTATGAGACACTTCTCTTTGGTCAATGCAATTGTCTACATAATCTAGAACTTCTTGCTCAATCCACCCGATTGAGCGTTCAGCAAGTTTGATTTGTATTGGAAATTCACCCATCTCAATTAATCGGTAAATTGTTGACCTGCTAAAAGTGGTTATTGCCATCACTTCTGGTAGTTTGATAATTGTTTTCATGGTATCCCTTTGTTGTGAAAAAGCCCTGTCGAACTGACTAGGGACTTTAGAATAACGGAAAAAGGGGTGTTGGATATAGACAGCCTATAGGCACGTCTATAGTGCCTATGTTTTTATTTTAGCTTTGTAGGCTTGTAGGCTTTGAATAACCGTGTCTATTTTGGAAATCATCGTGCGGTCTGTAGTTGCAGTTACTTGTCTAAAGCTAGTGCCTGAATACTTGATATAGGCGGTTAAATTAGGCTGTTTGCGATTAAGTGGGCATTCTTCTTCAAAGCGTTTGCTAAGCCTATCAGCAAGGAAGGGGAGTGTATTCTTGTGCTTGGGTAGCCATTGCCACATAGAGTTAAAATCACCATTTATTAAGCCTTGCTCTGTTAGCTGTTTGTGTAACTCTAATGCCAGCCATTCAGGATAATTTCTCTCGCCTTTGTTTCCTGTCTCTTGATGGTCTTTGCTTTCTTCAATCTCTTTGATGAAGCCTTTAAGTGCCGCCCACTTTAAAAACTCCATTGTGCTGATTCTATCTTGGCTGTAAAAGGCACTGTTATTAAACGTTTCTATCTCCTCTTGTTTGTTGAGCCATTCATCGTATATATTGCCGTATTTATAGAGTAATTTCTTGGTGACTTCATCTTTGTTAAATTCTTTATTTTTTATATTCTCATAAGTGCTTCCACCTTTTTGGCTATAAAAACTAAAAAAATTGGTTTTAATAAATGGGTCAATAACTTTTTTGACAAAATCATTATGTTCTGGGTATTCTTTGTCCATTTTCATGCTAAAACCTAATAATAAATTTACAGCTTGATTGCTTGTTATTCTGTCGGACTTCTCAGGCTCTTTAATGTTTGTCTTGTGAGCCTTTAGTAGTGCTACTCGCTTGATAAAAACTAAAATTGAGTAATTTTTTTCAAGGTAGCCACTTTTTTTATGGAATCTGTTTTGCTCGGGTAAAAACAGCTTATTTACCTCATCGGATGTTATAAAAACTTGTGCATTTTTTATGTGCGTTGTAGCGATTGTTAGTGATAGGAGAGTTCCTTGTTTTTTTTCAACAAATACCTTATCTAAACTTTCAGAGCATTCTTCTATCCTGTTTTTGTTAGCCAATGCATATTCCATTTCACCCGCTCCTGTTATCTCTAAGACCGTCTAAATAATCGCTCCACTTGTCCATCATTATCCTGCGTTCGGGTAAATGTTCGGCGTGGTTGTAGGCTGCTTTAATCTTGTTGCGCTCTCCGTGTGCTAGCTGTCTTTCTATTACATCACCATTAAAACCAAGTTCATACAAACGGGTGCTAGCCATGTGTCTAAAGCCGTGGGTGGTCATTTCTTCATTGCTTAAGCCCATGCGTCTTAATCCTGCCCTAAGGCTTTCGGGTGTTATGTGTTTTTGGTTGGTTCTATGGCTAGGGAATATAAAATCACTACCCGTTTTAATGTCTTTGATACTGTCAAGCAGTTCAATCACTTGACGGCTCAAGGGTACTAAATGTGTTTCTCCCATCTTCATTCGTTTTGCTGAAATTCTGATAAGTTTCTCCCTAAAATCCACTTCCGCCCACTTAAGACCTGCAAGTTCAATCGGTCTTAGAAAAACATGAGGAGCGATTTTTAATGCCGTTGCTACTTGATAGCTTCCTTTGTAGCCGTCAATCATTCTTAGCAGTCCGCCAATTTCTTTGGGGTCGGTAATATGCGCTAAGTGCGTAACCTTTCTCTTTTTAAAAATATCGCTGGGCAAATCTCTAGTGGGGTCGTGTTCGATAACACCTAGACCTACGCAAAATCGAAAAACCCTGCTGGCTACGCCCTTCACTTTGTACAAGGTGTCAATCGTGCCAGCCTTTTCAATAATCTTAAAAATACCCAGCATTTCTTTTGGGGTAAGGCTTCCGATAGGTTTATCACCAATGTAGGGAAACAGGTGCTTTGAAGTGCGCTTGAGAATGTCTTTACAGTAATTAGGCTTCCATTCTTCTTGATTAAGTTCATACCATTTGTAAAACATTTCGTGAAAGGTATTCTTCTCAAAATCTTCTTTCATTTGACGCGCCACACGTTTTTCTTTTTTATAGCTACTGGGATTAATACCGTCATAAATAAGCCTCTTGTAGTCGTCTCTGATTTGCCTCGCTTTGGCAAGTGAGACGATGGGGTATTCACCAAGCGAAATCATAGAGGACTTTCCTTCAAAATTATAGCGGAATCGCCAATATTTACAGCCATTGGGTTTAAATTCTATGGCTAGCCCATGTCCATCAGCAACACGAAATCTTTTAGCTTGTGGCTTGATTGATTTTATTTTTGTGTTATTCAGCATTTTGATTGTGTAAGTACCTATATTTATGAGTACCGTTTATTTTTTGAGTACCGCATTGGCTAAAGTACCTGTATTGTACTCACTTTATTTGTGTACCTTATAGTTTCTTAAAAAACACTATGGAATCAGCAGGTCACGTAAAATGCTTTAGTAGAGAGGTTTATAGGCGTAAAAAAAGCCGATAAAGAACGGCTTGGTTAGTATAAATGGTGGAGATGGGGGGAATTGAACCCCCGTCCGAAAACTTTCAGTCAAGAAGTCTACATGCTTAGTAAAGGTCTATTGAGTTAACTTTTTACCACCCGACCAACAGGGATGTAGAAAGCGATTTTAG
>Ga0209482_1002031_pt1 | contig 13010 bp, 12 predicted proteins | sample CoawatmetaG10DNA_FD_187512 | JGI IMG/M metagenome (GOLD analysis project Ga0209482, IMG submission 187512) | Marine microbial communities from the West Antarctic Peninsula - Coastal water metaG104-DNA (SPAdes) (version 2) | ecosystem: Environmental > Aquatic > Marine > Coastal ...
TACGTCTGCCGAGTAATACTATTCAAGGCTTGATCCAAAAACTTTTCACCATTGAAGCAATTTACTAAAATACTAATTAATGGGTTAGATTTATTTTTGGGAGTGAAATGATTCATTAAAAAATTTTACAACAGTTTTCAATTTTACGAAATGACTATTTTTGTGAATGACAAAATTTAAGAACTTCATCAATTGATGGAATTAGATCGGAACTTGGTACATAACTCATCATATCTAAAAGTTTATCTACTTTATATGTTAAAGAAGTTTTAAGTTTGGTTTCGCCTTTGGAATAAATTAGATTTGGGTAGAATCCAAACAACTCTTCACAACGATTAGCAATCATTTCTGCTATTTGTAATAAAGTACATGAAACACCACTACCAAGATTAAACACTGGATAGTCTGCTGTAGCATGGTTAGATACAAAATATTCGGCGACATAATAGACGTCCTTCATTGGAATAAAGTCTCTTTCGCTATTTGGATTAGAATGAATAACAATACGCCGATCAACAACAGCTTGTTTACATGCATCATTAATAAACAACATCCAACAATTTGATTTTTTTATTAGTGGCAATCCAATAGAATTTGATAATCTAATAATACTGCCTTTTATATTTTGACTACCAATTGACTCTAATAAAAAATCTTCTGCAAGCCTATGCGTTATTGCATATGGGTGTTGCGGTTTAGGCAGGGAATTCTCACAAACACTTCCCGTCAAAGGCGAACCATAAACATGTGCAGTGGAAAAATATAAAAAATACTTTACCTTATTTTTAACACTAGTTTGAATCAGATTATATGTTCCAGTGCCATTAACATTTATAGCAAGTTTTGGATCATTCTGGCTTTGCTGTGCATTAATGGTAGCTAAATGTATAACACAATCAACTTCATGACATGCATTAGATAAAGTATCGACATTATCAAAATCAGTATACACCAATGAACAATTTTTCAACTCGGTTGGAAGTTCGGCATCTTGCCTACTACTACCAATAAAAACTTGGTATCCTGCATTGATTAGATATTCACTCAGACCACTGCCAAGACATCCAAGACCACCAGTAATTAGAACAGTTTTTATTACCACATCTTCCATGGCGCTTGATCACTGTCCCATAAATGACAAAGGTTATTTTTGTCCCTTAGAGTATCCATACATTCCCAGAAACCATTATGCTTGAAAGACATTAACTGCTCTTCTGCAGCCAAGTCAATCAACGGCTCTTGCTCAAACATCGTTGAATCGTCAGCAATATAGTTTAGCACTTCTGGTTTACATACGAAAAAACCACCGTTAATCCAGGCACTATCTCCTTTTGGTTTTTCTTTAAAAGATGAAATAGAGTTATCAGCTTTAATATCTAGTGCGCCATATCTCCCTGCAGGTTGAACAGCAGTCATAGTAATATTTTTTCCATGGCTATTATGAAATTTAACTGTTTTCGCTATATCTACATCTGACAAGCCATCGCCATAGGTTAATAGGAAATCATCATCTCCTATATAGTCCTTGGCACGTTTAATTCGACCACCCGTAAATGTATTTAACCCCGTATCCAATAAAGTCACTTTCCATGGCTCAATTTCATTATGATGAATTTCCATGCTATTATTAGCTAAATCAATCGTCATATCGCTTTGATGTAGAAAATAGTTAGAAAAGAACTCCTTAATAATATAGCCCTTATAGCCCAACAAGATTACAAACTCATTAAACCCATGGCTAGAATAAATTTTCATAATATGCCACAGTATTGGCTTTCCACCGATTTCAACCATTGGCTTAGGCTTAATATCAGTCTCCTCGCTCAGACGGGTGCCAAAGCCACCCGCTAAAATTACTACTTTCATTATTTAGTTGCTCCAATTAAATTCAATTTGATCAATATTTTTCTTATCAACTTCATGAGGATTGTGCTCTATATCTGCAATATTCAGCAACATCGATCCATTATCTGATAAACCTTGAAACCCTATCCATACCATTGGTGGAACTGTCAATCTACAATAATTATCCTTTGAGATTATAACTTCTTGAAATTGAGTGTTTGACGCCTTCCTATCATCAAACAATACAAATCTTATTTTCCCAACTGGAACCACCAGATTAAGCGTCATCTCATGATGGCGCTTCCACGCCTTGATAGCATTATAACTAACTACTGAAAAATAAGCTTCTCCAAATCCAGAAAATCCAGGATCATGGCTCTTCATTGCATGCATTACATCACCCTTATTAACTTTTATAATATCCAAAGGTGTTATTATTAATTCATTCATTTTGCATTGTGTACTAACTTGTAAAACTGCTCTGTCATTTTCTTGGCTGTAAACTTCTCTGTAATTATTTTACTAGCCTTATTTGTTTTTTCTCTAAAAGGTTCTGGATTTTTAATAAATTCCTTTAGCTTCTTTGCAACCTGTTCTGGAGCTTCAGGATCAACCAGTGTTCCCACAGAATTATCTAAAAACTCTACAACACCACCAACTCTTGTAGCCAAAACTGGGGTTTTAACTAGCATAGCTTCAGCAATAGTAAGGCCAAAGCCTTCAAAATCTTTAGTCATAGACAATAATAAGTCTAACTGGGCAATTAAATCAAAAGCATTTGCTTTTAGATATCCTGTAAATATAACATACTTTCCCGCATTATTTATTTTTGAAATAGTTTTTAATCTTGTGATTTCGTTATCCAGGCCAGATCCTATAAATACAATTATTGCCTTTGCTTTATCCTGATCCGATAGCATAGAAAATGCCTTAATCAAATCATCATGGCCCTTGTATTTTTCAATCCTTCCCAAAACTCCAAACAAAAGAGTTTCCTTATCAACGCCAATATAACCTCTAAGAGAAAAATCGCTAGATAAGTTCAATTGATCTGTATCGATTCCATTATAAATAATTTGAATAGGAAGTCTTTTTATATCAAAAGACCTATAGTCAATCAATGACTTTCTAGTTGCTAATGAAACAGCAACAACATCTGTGGCTGACTCTTGAATCTTTTTATCAATATACCTTTCTAATTTTGCATAAAAAAAATAAGGCCTTACAGCTGCATGGTGGATCAATAAAATACGCTTAGTGATTTTTAAATTTCTAGAAGATAGCATGGACGCCAAGCAACTCCAAGCCGCAGGATAACCACCATTGTTAGCAATAATTGCATCAAAACCTCCACTTTTAGACAACAATCTCTTAAATTGAATTAGAGCGAGAGGGAATAAAAGTGGAAAAAATAAATATCTAATGTATCTTGTTAAGGTATTTCTAAATCTAGAATTGGGATTTTCTGTATTGTTAAAAAATAAAGAACTATAGGGAACATAAGTAATATTTTTCAAAATATCAATATCCTCCTTTATTCTGCTAAACCCATTATTGCCTCTATTATAAAAAATTATAAATTTATCACCTTTAGGCCAATTTCTTAATAGATTTAACAAATGTGTATCAACACCACCTGATAAAGTTTGCTCCCAAATAATGGCAATTTTCATTTTTATTGAAATTTTTCAGAATAATATCTTATCTGCATTAAGGAATATTTATCCATATCGCTACCGTTATAGAACTCTCTATACCATTCGGATGTCATTTTAACTGTCTCCTCAAATGTCAACAATGAGCGCCAGCCCAAATCAAATTCTGCCTTATCGCAATTAAGCTTTAATAATTTAGCTTCATAAAGTTTATCTACAATGTTTGATTCAACATCCCATTTAACGTTATTCCAATATTTTCCCATCTCATTTAACAGATCCCCTACTGAAAAATTCGATACTAATGAAGGACCAAAGTTGTATGCTTCTCCATGAAAATCTTTTGAGGAGTAAAGCTTAGATGCTAGCAGTAAGTAACCTCCTAAAGGCTCCAAAACATGTTGCCATGGTCTGGTTGCATTTGGATTTCTAACATTAACACTTTTGTCTTTTGACCATGCTCTTACACAATCAGGGATAATTCTATCTAAAGCCCAGTCTCCTCCTCCAATTACGTTTCCAGCCCTAGCCACACCTAATTTAACATTTGAGTCAGGATCATTAAAGTACGACTTTACGTAACTTCGTATGGCCAACTCAGCCATACCTTTGGAAGCACTATACGGATCTTTTCCACCGAGAGGATCAGTTTCTCTATACCCCCACACCCATTCAACATTATCATAAGCTTTATCACTTGTAATCATAACAGCAACTACTGATTTCTTTAAATAACGCAATGACTCAAGAATATTTATAGAGCCCATTACGTTTGTACTAAATGTCTCTGTTGGAAGTTCATATGATGATCTTACTAGAGATTGTGCGGCCAAATGGAAAATAAAATCTGGTTGTATTTCACATATCAAACTCTTAAGTTTTTCCGCCTCAGTAATATCTAGAAAATTATGATTGATTTTATCCGAAAGTCTTAACGCTTCATAATTTGATGGGCTAGTCGGAATATCTTTCGATATCCCAGAAACACTAGCACCTAAATCAATCAACCAATTACTTAGCCAACTCCCCTTAAAGCCTGTATGTCCAGTAACAACAACAGTTTTCCCTTTAAAAATATTGATTTTTTTCAAAACTTTACTCTTCAGTTGTTAAATAAAAACACTATACTTTTCTCATCACAATTTCAATATCAGCAATTATATTTGGAATATAAGTCCCTATAAAGCCAATAATTTTTCTAGAAATAGATCTTCTTACATAAATTAATCCCAGTCTTGGAATGCTGAAATGTGGATAACCAATGTCTAAAATAAATACACTATTAATTATTGTAAATCTCGCACTAGAATAGTAACTTCTTATTTTATAATAATTTGAATTAATATCAAAAAAATCAAATGTGCGCTCATGATATCCTCTCTTATGAGTGGGATCTATATATGCGCACGAATGGTTCCAATATGGAACTCGAATAGTAGATAAACCACTAAATTTTAAAATTCTGTGTATTTCTTCCATTGCTTTCACAAAATCATCTAAATGCTCTAAAACATCCATTGCCAATACAGCATCAAAAGAATCATCCTGCCATGGCCATGGATAAATATTTAAATCATGTACGATATCTATTCCGAGTAGATCTGCCACATCATGATTAACAAAATCACTTCTAATATCATTACCAGCGCCAAGATTAAGCTTCATAAGATCCCATTTCTGCAACTTCAAACAACATAAAGTTAACTATAATCAAATGCAAAAATTATATAATGCCAACAGTTTTTTTTATAACTATTATTCCAATTAAGTATATATTCATAATTTCTTACATTTATTACAATAATTATATACCCATCTCCTATCTCTTAAGTGGCATCAACATGAAAGACTATTTGCATTTTTACAAGATGAGAAAAGGCTTAGAGCTTTTTACAAAATTATCAAATAATTTTTTATAAGATCGATAATATCGATACAAAATATTGATCATAAGATAGATAAGTAGATGAAAATTTCTGCTTTTAAAAATTTGCGAAAATATACGAACCTCATATTTAGCTGGAAGAAGAATAAGGAAAGGAACTAATAAAAACCAAAATTTAGCATTAAAGTCATATGTATATTTATACATTGTAATTTCTTTGTTCATAATTGACTCTATAGCTACCCTCTCAGTTATGTACATATCATGTTTCCAAGCTATTTGAGAATCGGTATATCGGCCCGGATCAAAGCAGAGCTCTATATTATTTGATAAAATATCTCCATTCCATGTTTTTCCATTCCAAGAGGAGTGAAGCAAACTATCGCCATACTTCACTCCAATCCAATTGCAAATATTTGTCATTACTTCCAATGGTTTGAAATGGAGCCTTTCTAATGAATTAACACGAACATTAAGATCTCTTGAACTTAAAGGATTGGTACCATCAATACCTAACTTAAATAAAGCTCTAGACATATTTATACTATATGAAGAAAGGCTCATCCCATCAAGTGTTTTGTTAATTTTTGTAGACCAAACTCTAGGATCTCTAGTGCATGCAATTATCTTTACATCTGGAAAATCATCTAACAGAAAATCTAAATGTTCTGATAAATGAACATTATGCAACAAAACCTTTTTATTTGTTAAATCATCCCCCCTTATAAGAGCAATTGAACCATAAATTGCAAGCATTGCATTGCGACTTGAAAACTCTTCATCAGAAATTAGGTTGACCGCAGTTTTAACAAATTCATCGATATCTAATAAATTGAAATCATCCTTATTCACCCCTAGATTTCCTTTAAGTTCTAGATTGTCATATCTAGAATCAAATTTATGTAAATGACTCCATGCGAACTCATAAAAAAAGTTTGAGAGATTAATATTCTTGAATTCATCATTTGTATTATTAAAAAAGAGGTTTTTCGTTCCATAAATCGAAATAGATCTATAAAAAAATTCATGAAAATGAAGCCATCCATCAAAAGAAATAATTTCTGGGTGATCATCAAACAAGCTATGAAGAAAATCTGTTCCAGGCCTAGGAGCAGTTGCAACTATAGTAAGAATATCTAAGCTATTTAATATTGGCCAATATTTTTTGTTCATAAAAAAAATAGCATATTTTTTATCGCTCCCAAGAGGCTCTTAGTATTTTTTTAATAATTTCAGAGTCAACAGGGGCTAAATTATTGTTTGCTCTGTCTGGAGTATGCATCTCTTCAATATACTTATAGAGCTTGTCTAAACTTGGTAGATATTTTTTGACAGTTGCATTAACACCAAGATCAACATAAATATTATTAAATAATACTTCAAGACTATCAACATTTAAGGCGTGCTTAAGTCTATCAAAACGAGCATCATTAGTCGACATATTTAGTTCCAGCACAGCTGGCATTGTAAACGCACAAGCATATCCATGAGGAACTCCAAAATGAGCAGTAAGTGGATATGAAATAGAATGACATAAGGCTGTTCTTGTTTGACTAATTGCCAAGCCAGCTAATAAAGAGGCCTCAGATAAAGCATCTATTTTTACAGAACTATACTCAATACTACCTATGTTTACAATACTTTTCTTTATTGCACTGGTTGCAATCATTTCACTTATTGGAGTCATATTATTATTCCAAATTGACTCAGCAGCCTGATTTAATGCATCAAGAGCAGTTGAAATTGCTATCTCATTTCTTTGATCTTTTACAACAAGGTCAGGGTCAACAATTGCTTTATATGGGTACACTGAATTTCCTGTCAACGAATACTTTTTAAAAGATGCTTTATCCCAAACAGTTGCAAAAGGTGTAACTTCACTTCCAGTTCCAGCAGTTGTGGGTATGGCATACATTGGTATTGCTTTGGTCATGTTAACTTTTTTTATATCGCCAATAAGTTCAGTAAGTTGAACTCCCATATTAGACTGACTTAATGCCACACTAAGAACTTTTGCCGAATCAAGCGCACTTCCTCCTCCGAAACCAATTACTGCATCAAACTTATATGAAGACAATGCATCAATGGTTTTTTGCAAGAAATTTATATCTGGATTAGATTTGATATTATCAATCCAAACATTATTTCTATTTAAAGCAAAGGGTTTCAAAATAGAGTCATCAGTCATTTGTCTACGACCCCTTTCCGAAGTAACAACTAAATTAACACTATTAGATAGATCATCAACTACATCAGAGCGAGTGCCTCGGCCAAATTTTATGTCTACAGGATTATAATAATATTGCATTTAATATTTATAAACTTGAGTTAATAAAAGATTTTTTAAAATCGTCAATTGAAATAGCCTTATTAATCAAAAAACTATCATTACTTAAAATCATCTTAGCTATTTTTTCCATCTCGTTATATGCCGAGCAAAATAAATGATCGGCATAACAAACCAATCTAACACCACTATCAAAAAACTGTGTTTCTGATATTTGACTTCCACTATGAACAGATACCAATAAAGGCACATTATGACTGGAAGAACTATAATCTTTGCAGAATTTTAAAATTTCTTTTGAATTATTTTTGTAACAATTGACCACGATGCCATCAACTCCAGCTTCGATGTATAGGTTGCAGGCATTAATTGCATCTGCTACATTTTTTATTGTGTAGATTTCTTCAATAGCGATAAAAATCATAAAATCTTCATTTATAAGGGCAGATTTACCTAAAATTATTTTTTCAGAAAGTTTTTTTACAGAATATGAAAAGTTTGAATTAGTTGAAAATTCTTTTAACGATTTTTTATCACTTATAACTGCAGCTGAAACACCAAGCCTCTCAAGAGTTCTAATATTTGTACAAAACTGCCCTTTACTTTCCTCATTTCCCACATCATAAATTATTGGTTTTGTAGTAGACTCCAATATATCGTTAAGATTAATTATATTTGATGTGGCATCAATTGACTCTTTTGACAGCTTTCCTCTGTAAAGCGTATCATAAATACCACCAACCCATATTCCATCAAAAATATAAATCTCATTCGAAACACAAGCTTGAGACGTTTCAGCAAGAAGGCCAGTCAAACCATTGTGAACTTCTAATAATCGCAAAGATCTCTTTGCATTCAACAGTCGACGCAAAGTTTTTCTGCGAATTTCTGGAGTGATGCCTACTTCTTTTATTGCATTATTTAATCTCGTAGAAGAAATATCTTTTGTGTATGGAATTTCTATCAGTTCTCCACCCCATTCAGCAAGGATTTCAATAACCGACTGTCTAACCTTAGATTGAATGCCCTCCTTCCAGTCATCGCCATGGACCACATAAGTTGGCTTGTACTTACGAAGATTAATAGAATAATCTAATGTCTCTTGTTTTACTACATTTGTTACGCCTTTAATACTATCAATTATCTCTTTCCTTTGCTCATATGTCATATAGGGCAAGCGCTTATAACTAGCAATTGCACTATCAGTAAGAAGACCAATTGTGACCGCTCCCAATTTAGAGGCGCTCCTAATAATATTTAAATGTCCAGGATGAACTAAATCAGCACTCATTCCAACGTAGACTTCGACCTTCATAGAGAATATTTAATATTATTAATAGAAGAAATTTTCATCACAAATCCTTAATTTGAAAAACTAATTTTAGACGAAAGCTCATCAAACACATCTAATGCATTTTTATTTTTATTCCATTTAAGAACTATATCTGGTTTACTTGGCAAATCGACCTCTAAATCAAGACCTGCAATATTTCTTAATTCATTGTTATAGTATTTTTTATATATTCCTTTTGGATCTCTTCTAATCAATTCTTTCATTGGTGTATCTATAAATATTTCAACATATTCTTGAATATTTTCTCTATTCCGTAAATGTACCTCTTTCCATAATCCAATAACCCCGATAACAACATCCACATCTTGTGCAACTATGTGCTGACATAATTTTGAATATATCATTCCTATCGATACTCTATCATCCCTGCTATAACTTTGAATAGATAAGATACTCCTTAAATGATCTCCATCAAGATGTATTACTTTTCTACCATTTTCCCTAAGGTGATTAACCAGCATTGTTGACAAGGTTGTTTTCCCAGTCGCAGACAATCCTGTAATCCAAAAACATTTAGCTTGAGACTTATTAATTGAAATTTTTTTCAAAATTTACCAGCTATTAAATAATATAAAAATTCACCGTGTTTATTTTACCTCTTCATTGATTAATAAAGATAGACAAGGATAAATTTTTTATTTTTTGATTTGATCGACTAATATTTTTTTAAAAGAAACAATCGGATTATCAACTACTCTTGAATACTGCTTACAAAATTCTAGTCTCGCACTCTGAACCTTGGGGCTAAGCCACCATGAATCAATATCATCCCAATGTAAATTTATATGATTAACGATTTTTTCTGAACTATCAAAAAAGATATCTGAATCCTTGAGTAACTGATAGTGAATTTTTGACGCAGGAAGTAAGTGATTAAACCCATCCCTCCAAAAACAAATTACAGGTATATTCATCGCAAGCAGCTCTAACAATCCTGAAGAATCATAATTAAAAACAATCAACTTACTCTTTTTTACTACTTTATAAAAATCTTTTTGACCCTCGTCAATTTTTATGTTTGCAAATTTTCTATGCCAATCATCCAAATCTAAAGACCTTCGGTGAAGTCTAACTATAGAATCAGCTTGAATTTTCTTACCAAGTAATCTATATAGTTCAACCATCCCCTCATGTCTAATAAGACTCTCATAAAATCTATCACGTATACCATCTCTAGTTCCGGGGCTTCCTTCAACTAAAAGCAATTTTCCACTTTTCTTATAGTTGTAGCTCAACTTATTTATTACTTTAAAATTAAACGCTGGAATAGTATTAATATCTTTATACATGTCTTTCCATCCCCAGCTATAAAATCTATCAGCTGTATTTAGTTCTGGCCAGTTCTTGCTTTCATAATAAGTCCCATAATTTGCGCCATGTTGTCCAACATAATATGGCACCCCTTCCTCTACCTTGAATCCTAGCCAACATTTAAACAATTCATCTGCAGTAAAACTATTTGATGTAAAAATAAATTTTGGATTAGATGGCCATTTAAGATTATTAGCCTCTCTACATAAGACCTCATATCCTTCAATGTAAATCTTTGGAATTAATTTATTAATAAGCCTTCTTAGTTCTCGCTCTATTCCACTAAAGTTTTGGAATTCAAGAAAAAAATTATCTCTATTTAATTCAACATCACGAAAAAAATTACTATCAATATTTGGACTTTTCCATATTATTGGAAATTGACCTAGTAAAAGTTTAAGCTTAATTTCATCAATAACTGGTAAGAAGCTATTTATAATGAAAGCATCTGTTTTGTGACTAAAAAAATTAAAAAAATTAAATACATGCTTCTTTAAAAAACTTCTGAAATTAAATTTGATATTACTATGATTAGAAAAACTAGCCTTATCAGTATCTTTTATCAAAATTTCTATATTTTGACTTTTCATATTTTTTAAAATTTCAACATAAAGAGCGTTATTCCATAAATCTGAATTAATTGCTTCTCTAAAGTCAGAATAGTCATTTTTTATCAGACTAAATCCTTTTTGATTAATCAATATAGTCTTTGAAATTTCAAAATGATCTAAGGTGGCTTCTAGTGTTTTATATCGGTTCATAACAACCATCATAAAACTATCCAGCCAGGGACCGATCAATATGGTCCAATATCTAACAGAATGGTTTTTTTTATGAAAATCATTTAATTTACAAGATAAATCTTTCATAAGAATATCATACAACTTATGCTTTTCATCAGCGTCTGAAATTCTTTGCTTCGGATCAAGCCCGTATGGACTTGCAACCTCTGAGTCTATGCTAGACCATATATGCCGTCGATTATTCTTTTTACACCATTCGCCTAAAAAAATTGTTGGCTCACTAACATCCCAGGAAGCTTCATGTGAAGTAGTAACAAGGATTCGTTTCATTATTTTTATTTTATCAAAATTATTATTTAGTTCCTGGAATAAGCTCTAATATTTCTTTGATATTCATACACATATTACTTGATTCTGCCTCATAACTTCTGCCATTTTTAAGAATTGACTTGGCAACATTTTGCATTGAAGGATATGCAGATCTCAACATATGATTTGCGTAACATACTATATTGACTCCTCTTTTTTCCCATTCTTCTATTCTCACACTATTAAAACTTGAAGGAACGACCATTAAGGGAATACTAGAATTGAACTTATTAAGTTTTTCACAAAATTCAAATATCTCATCTGGATCTTTTTTACGACTATGAATCATAATTGCATCAGCACCTGCATCATAATATTCAGCCGCCCTATTTAATGCATCTTCCATCCCTGCATCAAGAATTAGACTTTCAATCCTTGCAATAATCATAAAATCATCAGTTGCTTGTACATTCTTACCTGCAGTTATTTTTTCTTTAAAATTATCAATAGTATCTTGACTCTGAAAAACATCATTACCAAATAATGAGTTCTTTTTTAGTCCAACTTTATCCTCAATAACTACAGCAGAAACCCCCAATCTTTCAAGAGACTTAACTGTAAATACAAAATGCTCGACCTTTCCTCCTGTATCAGCATCAAAAATCATAGGTTTAGTAGTAACCTCAAAAATATGATTTACACTTGATAATCTTGAAGTCATATCAACTGCTTCAATATCAGGCATGCCTTTTGCTGTAGAGTCTGTCAAACTACTTGACCACATAGCGTCAAAAGATACCAAATTACCGCCCCTTTGTTCTGAAATATTCTCTGTTAATAAGCCACAAAGCCCGTTATGGACTTCATTAACTGTAATAATCGACTTATAACTAAGTAATCTTCGAAGCATTGATAATCTAATCGATGGAGTGGTAGCCGTAGGGTTAACTTGCCCTTGTAAATCAGCTGTAAAATTCTTGGAGTATGGAAATTCAATTAACTCACCACCAATTTTAGCTAATAAATCAAGCAGCTCTTTTCTTGTATTACTTAAAACCCCCTCTCTCCAATCATCACCATGAACTACAAAATCTGGCTTCAATTTGGTAATATTATCTACGTAACTTGTTGTATCTTGAGCTACTACATTAGAAACACCTTTAATATTTTCAAAGATTAGTTTTCTTTGATCAAACCTCATAAAAGGTATTTTTTTATATGATGAAATTGCTTTATCAGTTAAAACGCCAACAGTTAACTCACCAAGCTCACTTGCTTTATTGATTATACTAATATGAGCTGGTTGAATAATATCAATACTCATCACTATGTATACTTTTTTCATAAAACTATCCATAAATTAAAAAATTGATACATCATAGCAGTTAATAACTTTAAAATTACTAGTTAATTAAACGCTTATAAACTGTCAATCATTATACATTTTGGAATCTTTTATGATCAGTCATGTTTTAAAAAAAAATATAGATCAAGTTAAATCTGAGCTCCAAAAAGATGGATTTTCTTTACTGCATGGATATCTTTCTAACTCACCAGAAATTAAAGATTTAAAAAACAAAATTTACGAGCTTGTTTGCATAAAAACTAGTCAATATAAAAT
>Ga0209482_1002042_pt1 | contig 12956 bp, 22 predicted proteins | sample CoawatmetaG10DNA_FD_187512 | JGI IMG/M metagenome (GOLD analysis project Ga0209482, IMG submission 187512) | Marine microbial communities from the West Antarctic Peninsula - Coastal water metaG104-DNA (SPAdes) (version 2) | ecosystem: Environmental > Aquatic > Marine > Coastal ...
TCCACATAATATCTTTAGCTTGCTGGAAAGTAGGACCTATGTAAAACACATCCTTACTTTCTGATTGTAGAGCTTTAATAATAAGTATCCAAGCTGCCAATCTAGACTTACCAAATCTTCTTCCTGCACTTACAACCTTAAATCTAGCGGTACTATTAAATATCTCTAGTTGTGCGGGATGTAACTTTACATCTAATTCTTTACTCACTACTGGCTATCTTAATAATAGTCTCATCTATCTTAGACTCTTCAATAATAACACCTTCGTCATACTCTAAAGGTTCTTTTTTGTCAGCTTCTATTATTTTTTCTGTAAGACCACCAACATTAATAATAACATTACCTTTATTTTCTGAAGACCTAAACTCTACTGCCTTAGTGGTAGGAATGATTCTATCCATACACATCTTAAGACAAGTCCTGTCACCTTCGAGCGCTAAGTCTATAACCTTCTGGACAATTTCTGGTCCTTTGTTAGACATTAACTCTCTGCTTAGAGCTGTAAACTTATTGACGCTACCTTTAGGTCTACCCTCTGGATTCAGAGACTTCATTCCCTTAAATAAATTAGGCGAACCTTTTTTCTTTGCAGACATTAACTTTGAGCTCCTCTTTAGTGTACTTAGGTTCTCTTTAGTTTTCTGTCTAAAGTTATTATTAAAGTGATAACTATAATGATAATTCTAAAGGTTGGTTCTAAAAGAAGCCTTTGATTTAAATCTTATCTATAGTAATATTATAGCATACTTTTCTATGATTGTCAATAGCAGATGTGTCTTTATTTCACTAAAGTCCCTCTCCGCACCTCCAGTTTCTAGAATTCCTCTAGTAAATAACAGGATTTACCCAAATTCACTCCAATCTGCGTATGAGCCTAAATATATACACACGCGTACCAAATGAGCCTCCCCGGGGGTCATTCTTAAGTAGCACTCAAGCGGACTCAAGTACACATATAGAGGGACTGATGACACTCAAGCGGACTCAAGTACTCATATGTGAGATAAAAGAGAGTATGAGTTAGACATTAGAGACACCTTGAATCCTGACACCGGTGTCAACATTAGAAACTAATTTAATACGATTGTTTAAAGATCGCTTGCACTTGTGTATAATCAACCTATCACCAGCGCTTATGCTGTTGAGCTAGAACCATAAAAACTCTAGCATTATCAATAACTTAAAGGATAAACACAATGAAAGCAACTACTACTAAAGCAACACCAACTGACTTTGATATTGAAATTAAAGCAACAGCGGCACGCAACCTATTCGACACTAGCAAGACTGATGTTGAGTATATAGATAACGTAATTGATACAGCCGGTAAGATATCAAACGGTGAGAATACAGTCAGTGACTTCTTAGTTGAAGTGTCGGACGATAAGCTAAAGCGTACTAAGTATATACAGCGCTTGAACCACCTGAACAACACACTTACTACTGAAGAATTAACAGCGTTCAAGAAGAAGATACACAAGATAGTTAAAATAACTAACAAGAAGAAGACTCAAGAACGTATATTAGGCACTGAAGCTTGTAAAACTACTAAGTGGAGCATTCGACTTGCGAAGACTGATGATGTTAACAACGGCTTAGCGCTAGAGACTCAAAAAGGAACATATAAAGAGTTTGTAACACCTATCGAGCCTACAGTTGAAAAAGCACCAGAAACTCTAGCAGATACAATAGCTAATTGGTTAGAAGCTAATGAGCCTGAGACAATGGCAAAAGATAAGCGCAAGCCTTTTAATGATGATGTCATCAACTCAAGTCAAATGCTAATTACAAAGGTTCTATTAATCAAAGGCAAATAGCACCAACACTAGCAACACCAAAGCCCACGTTAATTCGTGGGTTTTTTTTGTCTGTAATTCCTGACACCGGTGTCAACACTTGAGCACCTATTGACTATCATCTATAGCTGTTATATTATGCTCACATATTGAGCAAGGGCTTACTATGGGTTGACCCTTTAAAGTCTCTATATGAGCAAATATAGAACCCTAATAATACAATTAATCAAAGGATATGTATGAAAACAATAAGAATAGGAACAAATGACTATTCCAAAACTAAAATCAAAAATAATATAATGAAGACTTATTTATTGAGAATAGAAAAGGAAAATAATCACTGGTATCTAGAAGCAAATAAATGGGCTGTTGAAGTCTCTGAATTTCTTTTAAGCTTTACCGGTCAAAATGTCTCAGTGCAACAGGTTTTAGGTGTTGTTTCTGCATTATCACCTATGCAGGAATGGAATAAGAATAAAGAAATAGCAATTGAGTTGATTATGACTGGTAACACTGGATATATGGAACGTGGTAAGCAAAAAGCAAGGGATATTTTATCTATTCCATACGTTTATCATAGTTTAATGAGTCCGGCTCAAATAGACGATAAAATACAGACTATATTAAACGGTGAGAAAACGAAAACATTCTATGAAAATATGGTCTATCCGACGCGCTCTGGCGGTGTTACTGTTGACCGTCACGCAATATCTATAGCGATTGGACATATTGCAGATGATAAAGAACAATCTATTTCTGGTGCGGTATATACATTCATAGAAAACTGTTATATAATGACAGCAGAAACATTAGGACTTGCACCGTTACACTTGCAGTCTATAACGTGGCAGACTTGGAAACGTATCAAGTAAATCGTGACACTGGTGTCAAGAATTTAAACTAAAGACTGGGAGGTCTAAAATGATTAGGGAATTAATAACAATTACTGAAAGTTCCGGCGAGGTTGAACATACTTTTTTTGAAACTGTTCGAGATGCTCAGACTGACCAAGAAATACTTGAAAATCTTTTTGGTGAGTTGGACTTGGAAGAGTCAAAGGAAAATCTTAGAAATGGTTTTTTAACTAGAGATTGGAGCAGTTTTGTTTGGGTGGATAAACGCTCACCTATAACAGAAACAGAAGAAGCTGTTTTAATTAAATTTAATATAATATAGGAGTTAATATGACTGAGCAAGAAATGAAAGTAAGTAAAATAGATTTATTCAAATCGTGGGGCTATGATAACCCTTCAAAATTACCATATGGTGAACATATGATGATTGCCCCTGAGCCTGAAATAAGGCAGAACCCCTACTCAGGGGTTAAGGTAGAGTTAAACCCTGTCGAATTGGCAGTATTTGACCGCCTGATGGACGCATATCACACACATATAGACATTGGCAATCGAGGTGATTATAAAGAAGCTAAAATTTTATATTCTGAATACAATATGGGTAAGAATTGGTTCATTGAAAATAACATTGAAGCTTATATGGACTTAATAGATTAGGAGATTTTATGCAAACTTATGCTTACAAACTAGTTAGGAAACTAAAAAACGGTGATATTGCACCACTATTTATTAATAAGACTCAGCGTCTGCAATTTAACAAGAAGTATTACGCTGAGATGCACGAAACTAAGGGGTTTAAGGTTCGTAAGGGGTGGCACTGTTGTGCTACTCCAGATGCACCACACCTATCCAAAAAAGGCAGAATATGGGTCAAGGTATTGATTGATGACTACAAACTGCACGTCAGACCGGACTCTCAAGGCGGATTATGGTATACTGCCAACGAGATGACGATTACACAACAACTTACTTTTTAAATTAGGAGATTTTATGGAAATTAATATATATACAAGTGACATCAGAGATTTTGACAAGGAAGTTGACAGAAAACTTGATGTCAGAGAGGAGTATGGCTCCGATTTGTTTGATGAAAGTGGCAGACTGAGTTGGCTTAAGTACCCATACCCTATTGATTCTTCTACTTATTTAGGTATAATGATGGCTATGCAAGGTCAAATTAGTATGTTAGAAAAGACCGTAGAGCATCTTAAGAACAAAATAGGGTGGGTTAGTGGTTATGATGACCACCGTTTCACTGTAGAGAAAAGTTTAGAATCGCGTATAACTGAACTAGAAACTGCTCTATTTGATGGTAAGAATAACTCAGAACAATCTTTATATGGAGAATAATAGTGAATAAAAAACCTTTAATAAGCAGACTAGCTAAAATCTACAAAGAGCAACAGTACACATATTTTGTTACTGATGGCGAGGGTAACTGTCTCGCTGAAAATATGACAGAAACTGATGCTAGAATTTATGCTATGAAAGACAGTGGTTGGTCTATTGGTAGAGATACTAATCCGGACTTACCTTTTTATAATGATGATGGCGTTGAGATAAGCTATGAAAATAAAGACATATTATCCGAGGAGGATTTGAATGACTAACCCTAATAACAACAAGAACTTTAATGACGAAGCCCTAAGGATTAATAGGACATTAAAAAAGAAACTTGATAAGGTTAATAAAATCGTTGATGAATGTATTGCTTGTGGGTATAAGCCTAATGAAGATATATTTAAGATATTAAAAGAGGTTTTATCGTGAGATGTAAATGTTGTGATAATTTATTGACTGAATGGGAGTCTAAAGCTAGAGACCCTAAAGAAAAGAGTGAGTTTCTAGACTTGTGTGGTGTCTGTAGATACCACTCCAATCCCTATTCTTATCTTGATGATGACGAGATACTAAATAAACTTGATATAACTGTTGACTCTGGTTGATAAATAGTTTAAAATATTACTATAGATTCAATTAAAGTATTAATCATTATGATTATCACTTTAGTTGAGTCTTTAGTTTAGTTTGTGGTGTTTCTATAGACCGGCACTGCAATCTCTTTTATAGGTCTTGAGGAAATTATATGATTACTACAGGTATAGCAAAGTACGTCTATCTAGACAGTACAGAAAAGTTCAACGGTGAGGACACAGGTAAGTACACACTTACTGTCGCTGTTGATGACAAGGAAGCCAAGACACTAGAGAAAGCCGGTGTCAAGGTACGCACTATCAACACTGAAGATGGAGGGTCTTATAGAGCGCGTAAATTCTCTACTAAATACCCGTTATCTTTCGAGATGATAAAGACTGACGAGGGCGAAGCAATCGGTCACGACTTTGGTGCTGAGTCAGAGGTGCAAGTGCTGTGGAAAGCAGGTCAAGCCCACCCACAACACGGAGTAGCAACATACTTGACTGCTGTCAAGGTCACTAATCGTACCGAAGGGTACAAGTCTGCAGATGCTGAGACGAGTGAATTCTTTGCCTAAGCAATCTACATTCGTAGAGCATAAGCCCTGTCCTGCCTGCAGAAATGCAGGTGGGGATAGGTCAGGAGATAACCTGTCGATTTATTCCGATGGTCACGGTTATTGCAATGCGTGTGGTCACTACCAAAAAGATGACACCGGTGTCAACAATTATATAGAGGAGAAAAAGCCTATGCAAACAATCACACCGAGAGGTGTATCTAATGCGTCAATTAAAGACAGACGTATATCATCTAGCATCACATCAAAGTTTGGTGTGACTGTAAGTTACGACAAGAAAGGTCAGATAGAGAAACATTACTATCCATACTACGACTCTAACGAGAGCAACAGGCTACTCGGCTATAAAGAGAGGACTGTCGCAACTAAAGAGTTTCAAATCATTGGTACTAACAAAGGCTCAGGTCTGTTCGGACAAAATGCTAATCGCTCAGGCGGTAAGTATCTGACTATTTGCGAGGGTGAAATTGATGCCCTCTCGATTTCAGAGATGTTCGATGGCAAGTGGCAGGTAGTATCACTCAAGAACGGAGCGTCATCTGCATCACGTGACATCAAAGAGAATCTAGAATACATAGAATCCTTTGATAATATAGTCTTGTGTTTCGACCAAGACCAAGCCGGTAATGATGCTGTCAAGGCTGTTCAGGATATTATATCTGTTGGTAAGCTGAAAGTTTGTAAGCTACCTATGAAGGACGCTAGTGATATGCTAGTCAACGGTAAGGTCAAAGAGTTTACTAATGCTTGGTGGTCTGCTGAATCTTATACTCCGGCAGGAATTGTCAGAGGTAAAGATACTTGGGAACATCTATTAAAAGACGAGAACCTAGTGACTGTCGACTATCCTTGGGAAGGTCTTAACAAACTGACGTATGGCTTTCGTGCTAAGGAACTAGTGACTATCACCAGTGGCTCAGGTATGGGTAAGACTAGTGTTGTCAAGGAACTAGAAGCATACATACTTGATAAGACTGATGACAACCTAGCTATCATTCACTTGGAAGAATCAATAGAGCGTAGTGTTAAAGGCTTGATGTCTATAGAAGCCAACGCACCTATACATATCCCACAGTATGAGCGTGAACTTAGTGACGAGGACAAGAAAGCATTGTGGCAGAAGTCTGTCGGTGATAAGAATGTTTTCTTCTATGACCACTTCGGCAGTATGTCTGAGGATTCCTTGCTCAATGTAATCAGAACTTATGCTAAGTCTTATGACTGTAAGTGGATTGTGTTAGACCACCTATCAATCGTAGTCAGTGACCAAGACGGTATACTTGACGAGCGTAAGGCAATTGATGCCATTATGACTAAGCTTAGGAAGATAGTACAGGAGACTGGCGTAGGCTTGTTCCTTATATCTCACCTCAGACGACCACAAGGTAAGCCGCACGAAGAAGGTGGACAGGTGAGCCTATCAGAACTTAGAGGTTCCGCAGCAATTGCCCAGTTATCTGACATAGTTATAGGCTTAGAGCGTAACCAACAAGATGATGACCCTGTCATTCGCAATCAAACTACACTGCGTGTGATTAAGAATAGGTTCTCAGGTCTGACAGGTAAAGCTTGTAAGTTATATTACAATGCAGAAACAGGTAGATTATCGGAGGTAATGGATGAAGTCGACAGCTTTTTTTGATATAGAAACTGACGGGCTCAACGCTACTAAGATACATTGCATATGTGCGATGCTTAATGACGGTGAGTCTACTGTATATAATTTTATAGGAGACAATTCAGATGGATTATTTCGAGACTGGTTGGCATCAGAGGATGTCGGTACTCTTGTTGGACACAACATTATTGGCTTTGATGTTCCTGTTCTGCGTAGGCTTAGTAGCTTTCGTTGGGACTTTAATCTTCGGGACACTTTGGTTCTTAGTCGACTACACAATCCTAGCCTTGACGGTGGACATAGTCTAAGGTCTTGGGGTGAGCGACTTGGTAACTATAAGGACGACTATCAAGGTGGTTGGGAAGAGTATAGCCAAGAGATGTTATCTTATTGCCAACAAGATGTTCGTGTCACTAAGGCTTTGTATGAGCGTCTAAATGATGACACCGGTGTCAACAATAATGCAGTAGATTTAGAACATAACACTGCTAACATCATTAAGACACAGACCGACAACGGTATGCAACTCAACGAGAGCAGAGCATATGAGTTGTTAGCTGAGATGAAAGAGAAAGTGTTTGACATAGAGGACGAGGTACACAAGAGATTTAAACCTCTGCCTGTATGGGTTAGCTTACCACACCCTAAAGAAAAGAAACACAACAAAGATGGGAGTATATCTAAAAGGTATCAAGCACAACTAGATAGAGGTGCTAGGCGTTATATTGGTGATGATATAGCAGGTCACAGAACTCCAGAATTTAATGACCCTTACATACAAGATAGTATAGAGGTGGGTGATTGGGGTTACTTTGAACACCCTGAGTTTAATCTTGGCTCACGCCAGCAGATAGCTAAGTATCTACAGCACTTTGGTTGGAGACCTATGGCTTTTACTGAGAAGGGTAGTGTTATCGTTGATGAAAAGGTTCTTAAGAATATTAAGATACCCGAAGCACAGTTGATTGTTGACTACCTTACTATTACCAAGCGTGTTGCTATGGTTAAGAGTTGGGTTGAAGCTATCAACGAAGATACAGGTAGGATACACGGTAATGTTAATCCTTGCGGTGCAGTGACAGGACGTATGACACACTCCAAGCCTAACTGTGCTCAAGTCCCTGCGACTAGGCACGACAAGAAAACCGGTGAAATACTTTGGGGTTTCGAGGGTGGCTATGGTGCTGACTGTCGTGACTTGTGGACTGTGCCTGATGGCTATAGTTTAGTAGGTTGTGATGCCAGTGGTCTAGAACTTAGGATGCTCGCTCACTATATGAATGATGCTAAGTATACTAATGAGATACTTACTGGTGATATTCATACTGCTAATCAGAAGTCAGCAGGACTACAGACAAGAGACCAAGCTAAGACTTTTATCTATGCGTTCCTTTATGGTGCAGGTGATGCTAAGATTGGTGAGGTTGTAGGAGGTGGGTCATATCTAGGACGTAAACTTAAGAAGAACTTTCTTGATAATACTCCTTCTTTAAAATTACTAAGAACTAAGGTCACTAAATCCAGTGAGAAAGGATGGGTGACTGGGTTAGATGGACGTAAGCTACACATACGTTCTCAACACTCAGCTCTTAACACTCTACTTCAGAGTGCAGGTGCTGTGATTATGAAGAAAGCGTTGGTGTTACTAGATGCATATGCTACACAGTACAAGATAGATTATAAGTTTGTACTCAATGTGCACGATGAATTCCAGTGTGAGGTCAGAGATGACCAAGCTGATTTCTTCGGTGGTCTAGCGGTAGGGTCTATCGTACAAGCAGGTAAGTCTTTTAAACTAAACTGTCCACTGGACGGTGAATATAAGGTAGGTAAAACGTGGCAACAAACACACTAGGAACAAAAGTAACATATTTAAAGAATGATACGGTCAAACTAGTAATGTCTATGGACGATTATAGAACATTACTGCAAGGAAACATTGATTTAAAAAGTGCAGTTGAAATGATGGGTGAATGTCATACGATATACTTGGAGGATTTAGGAACTCTAGATGCTCTTGAGTGGAAGATGGCAAAGGTTCTTGGCTTTAAGCGTAAGAGAAGCCCTTCTACTGGCGGAGATGGTGGATATTATTTCGGTAGTTATGTTCTTAGTAACCATATATATGCGGAGAAAGATTAATGAAAAGTACAGAAACTTTAGTAGACGACATATATCGTATGATTGACACCAAGGTAATACCTAAAGGTGTAGATGTCGAAGAAGCAATAGAAACATTTGGTGAGAACTGCAAACAGATGATGCGTAACAACATCACAGAGAGTAAGTTTGATAGACGTAAATTACGTATGTCTAACATAGGTAAGAAAGATAGACAGTTATGGTACTCATACAATGGGTACAAAGGTGAGGAGCTTATGCCCCACACTAGAATCAAGTTCCTCTATGGTCACTTGATTGAAGAACTAGCTCTCGCTCTTACTAAACTATCCGGACACAGCGTTACTGATACTCAGAAGAAAGCAGAGGTTGCCGGTATCAAAGGTTCTATGGACTGTAAGATTGATGGTGTACTAACTGATGTTAAGTCATCATCACCTTATGGGTTCAAGAAATTCAAGGATGGCTCACTTATTAATGATGACCCTTTTGGATACGTAGACCAAATCAAAGGCTACGCTCACTCTGAGAAGACTAAAGATGTAGGTTGGTTAGTAATGGATAAGACTAATGGACACCTGACATATCTAAAGTATGATATGGAAGACGAGTCTAAATGGTACTGGACTAAGCTTAACTTCTTCTCGATAGTAGATAGGATTAAGAATATTAAGAGAGTAGTTAAACAAGCAGAGCCACCTAAGAGATGTTATGAACCTATACCTGATGGTAAGTCAGGCAATATGAAACTTGCTGTAGGCTGTAGCTACTGTGCTTACAAGCAACAGTGCTGGGGTGACGAGCTTAGAACTTTTATTTATTCTACTGGTCCTCGCTACTTAGTAAAGGTAGAGAACGTACCATCTGTACTGGAGGTTGATAAAGATGGCAACAAAATTTCGGAGTAAGCTAGAGAAGGAATGTTCAGAAGCTCTTGGTAAAGAGTGGTTGTATGAGCCTTGTAGAATAGCCTATACAATACGTAAGAACTATACTCCTGACTTTGTTAAGGGTAAGTATCATATAGAAGTTAAAGGATTCTTTAGAAGTGGGGACAGACAGAAGTATAAATCTATTGCTGAGCAAATGACATTTGAAGGCAAAGAATTAATCTTCCTTATGCCTAGACCTGATGCTAAGGTAGCCAAGGGTAATAAGATTACTTATAGACAGTGGTGTGATAAGTATAATATTAAAATATTTTCAACAAAAGAAATAAAGGAGCTAAAAGAATGGACGAAGATAACATAAATCCTAACCATTACAAGCGTGGTAATATAGAATGTATTGACTTTATTCTAGACCAAAATATGGATTATCTCACCGCCAGTATTTGTAAATATGTTTTTAGGTGGCGTGATAAGAATGGTGTAGAAGATTTGAAGAAGGCTCGGTGGTTCTTAGATAAACTTATAGAGCACGAAGGAGGTCAGTATGGCTCTAACACTGAATGAACTAAAGGAACGTATAGTTCAAGAGATAGTAGACCCTTGTACTCTGTGTGAAATCTTAGACATAACAACAGAAGATTTGCTACACGAGTTCGAGGATAAATTAATGGATAAACGAGAGGAGTTTGAAGATGAAGATGATGATGATATCAATTGAAAGTTTTGCACTACTGATGTCAACTCTATTAATAATAGGAGGTTTCTTATTATGGAGACACGGTACTAAGTGTTATGACAGAGGACTAATGGATGCTGTCTTGATGCACAGAGAAGGAAGGCTACACTATAATACTTATTTAGATGACAATGGCGACAAGATGGTCAACATTGAAATCGACCCAATAGAAGGAGAAGATTAAATTGAACACATTACCAAATGATTACCAAAACTTTATAGCACTTAGTAGGTACGCCCGATGGCTACCTGAGAAGAAGAGACGAGAGACGTGGGCAGAGACTGTCGCTCGTTACTTTGATTTTATGGAAGTACATCTCAAAGAGAATACTAACCAAGAGCTAGTACCTAAGACTCGTAAGGTACTTGAGGATGCTGTACTTAACTTAGAAGTTATGCCTAGTATGCGAGCCTTGATGACAGCAGGACCTGCTCTAGCTAAGAACCACATAGCAGGATACAACTGTGCTTACCTTAGTGTCGACCATCCTAAAGCATTTGATGAATGTCTGTTTGTCTTGATGCACGGTACTGGTGTAGGCTTTAGTGTTGAGCGTCAGTTCGTTAACAAGCTACCTGAAGTACCGACAGATATGGTAGAAGTAGATGATACTATAGTAGTCCAGGATTCTAAGGAAGGCTGGCAGTCTGCATTTCGCAAGCTAATCACTTACTTGTATGATGGTGAGATGCCCAAGTGGGACTTTTCTAATGTCAGACCTAAAGGTGCTAGGCTCAATACTTTTGGTGGTAGAGCTAGTGGTCCTGAGCCTCTATTAGATTTGTTTAACTTCTCTACTAACATCTTCAAGGAAGCAGGTGGTCGTAAGCTAACAAGCTACGAGTGTCACCGTATGATGTGTAAGATAGCAGAGGTAGTTGTAGTTGGTGGTGTACGCAGGTCAGCTCTTATGTCTCTATCTAATCTAACTGACGAACGTATGCGTGGTGCTAAGTCTGGTCAGTGGTGGTCAGTCACACCTGAAATGGCATTGAGTAACAACAGTGTATGCTACACAGAGAAGCCCGACATTGGCATTTTTATGAAAGAGTGGACATCATTATATGAGTCTAAGTCTGGTGAGCGTGGTATCTTTAATAGAGAAGCAGCAATTAAACAGGTAGCTAAAAATGGTAGACGTGATACTAACCACGACTTTGGATGTAATCCTTGTAGTGAAATACTACTGAGAGATGGGCAGTTCTGTAATCTAACTGAGGTAGTAGTAAGAGCAGAAGACACACAGAAGGATATACTCCGTAAGGTTAGACTAGCTACTATACTCGGTACATTTCAATCATCACTAACTAACTTTAAACGCTTGCGCCCTAAGTGGGTACACAATACAGAAGAAGAAGCACTACTTGGTGTATCTCTTACTGGTATTATGGACAACAGCTTTATGAATGGTAGTAATACAGATAGAGGACACCACGGTAAGCGCAGTCTTCCTGATTTTCTATCTGACCTTCGCAAAGAAACAGTAGTAACAAATAAACATTGGGCTGAACTAATGGGTATCAATCAATCTACTGCTACTACTGCTATTAAACCTAGTGGTACAGTCAGTCAGTTAGTTGATAGCGCTAGTGGTATACATACTAGACACAATGATTACTACCTACGTAGAGTTAGAGCAGATGCTAAAGACCCAATAGCACAGCTTATGGAAGACCAAGGCATACCTTGTGAAGCTGATGTAATGAAACCTAATAGTGTTAAGGTATTTACCTTCCCTATGAAAGCACCTGAAGGAGCTATACTTAGGAATGACAGGACTGCTTTAGAACAGCTAGAGCTATGGCTTACTTACCAAAGATACTACTGTGAGCATAAGCCTAGTGTAACCATTAGTGTTAGAGAGCACGAGTGGATGGAAGTAGGGGCGTGGGTATACAAACACTTTGATGAAGTGTCAGGTGTAAGTTTCCTACCACACTCTGACCACTCATATCAGCAAGCACCATACGAAGACTGTACTAAAGCAGAGTACACAGCACTGGCTAAGAAGATGCCTAAGTCTGTGAACTGGGACTTAATCAGTGAGTATGAGCTTACAGATATGACAGTGGGTACTAAAGCATTAGCCTGTACTGGTAGTGTGTGTGAGTTAGTTGACCTAGTAGAAGAAGAGAGGGATGTAGAATGAACCTTCTAATAATAATACTAGTAGGCGTAGGGCTTGTGCTTGTTGACGACAACCCTAAAGACTTACCAACAATAGTTGAGGAGCAGTTAATCTGTAAACCTTTTGATTCTAATATGTGTGACGGATGGAGAAAAGAATGATATATAAAATAAGAGATTTAATTATGTTATTAATAGCAGGTACAACAGCAGGTTGTATGGTGTATGTAGTTATGTTTTTAAATGCACTACAGAAAGGATGGCTTGTATGAATGAGACTAAAGTTATAGAAGCACTCAACGGTTTGCAGTATAACTTT
>Ga0209482_1002043_pt1 | contig 12948 bp, 12 predicted proteins | sample CoawatmetaG10DNA_FD_187512 | JGI IMG/M metagenome (GOLD analysis project Ga0209482, IMG submission 187512) | Marine microbial communities from the West Antarctic Peninsula - Coastal water metaG104-DNA (SPAdes) (version 2) | ecosystem: Environmental > Aquatic > Marine > Coastal ...
TTATATAGTCTTGGATTAAGCACGAACACTAAGGTTAATTATCTTCTTTAACAAAACCCTTTAATCTATATATATCCCCTGAAATTGCCCCTGCTTGTATGTCAGTTCTATTTTCAACTATTGCAACTAATTCATATAAACCCGTAAGCTGAACAGCTTTAGATAAACGCTCTATCCCCCAAATTGATTGTTTTGTTGGCATTATTAAGGTTGGGCGATGCTCTTTTAAAATACTAACAAATTGCTCTTCATTAAATTCAATGCTTGAATATAACGCTCTTAAATCACATAATCTGTAAGCTGAGGGAGGAGGTAATAGGCCCGTAAGTGGGTATAAAGCTGTTGCCCCCCCACCGCCTAATGCTAAAGTAGAATCTTTATTTGAAAGTTGACGAATAGCATCAGCTGTAATTAAAAAATTAGATGTTTTAACAGTTTCTGGGTTTTGATAAGGATCGGTCCATAATTGATTATATGCATTTTTTAATGTTCTTCCATCATTATAATTATTATAAATTAAATATAATTTAGACTGCATTCCAATGAAACATATCAAATAAAGTAATACCATTGAATATCGTTGCTTTACTTTAGACTCATTAGAACTTAAATATCTCCATGTTAGAGCAATAAAGCCTACAAAGCCGGGAATACATTGGGCAAAATGATATGGTGCTGCTACTTTTGACCATGCTTCAATCATTGGTGCTAATGCTATTAACATCCAGAATGCGAAGCGCCCTAAATTAACTTTATTATTTGATAAAAAAGTTTTAGCAATATAGGAGGCTGAAACGATAACTAAGATTATTCCATACCAAAATTCTGATGCCATAATTAGCCCGCTTTTGATATGATGATTAGGCATCATTAACTTATAGTCTTTTAATATCTTACCCAAGTAAATATAACTATCAAAGACTCCTGCAAGATCCCAATCTCGCAACATTAAGCTAATTCCCAAAATAAGAAAACCTAATAAAGCTGCGCCAATAGAATATTTAAGGAGTGCTTTCAACCCATAACCAGCATAGATTGACACGCCCGCAATTATAAAATAAGGAAGTAGCGGCTCTCTAAGCAAAACCCCTAATGCTACTAATCCTCCAATAAAATAAAATACGTAATGGTTATCTTTTTTTATATTTTGAGAAATAAGTAGCGCAGCGAAGAAAGGAATATAAGAAGCCCAAATACTATTTGAAAAGCCATACCTGATCACGATACTTTCATTCATGACTAAAAAAGATGAGATTAAAATAATAAAGGTAAATGAGAGGCTCGTACTTTCTTTTGCAATAACCTTGAAGAAAATAATAGATGCTATTACTGCTAAGCATAAATCAATCCATCTTAAAGCCATCCATTGATTAATTTCTATCCCATAAACCCAAGAAGTAATTAGAGAATAAAGTGAAAGACTAACTTCGCTGGTAATGTTAGGCAACACTTGATAAAAGTATTGAGCTAGAAATGTGTATTGACCGCCATCCATTTCCGGGCCAAAGGGAATCAGATGAACTCTCATCCATCCTGTAGTGAATATTGCAACCAGAGTTGCAAGTAAAAAATGTAGCGGTTTCACATTAAAGTTATTTTTTTTATCAATTGATTTCAAATTTAATTTAGCTTTTTATCTTTTAATAATTAATCCCTGCCCTGTAGGAAGGGGAAATATCCTATATTGCTTTTTATCAAACCACTGATCCTCTTTTTGCTTTTGTTCTCTATATGAAGACCATTCATAATCATCTAAAATAATAATACCTCCACTTACCACTCTATCAAAAAAAATATCTAAAACAGCAAGTTCACCCTTGTAATTATTCATATCAATATGCATATAAGCTAAAGAATCAGGCATTCCTAATTTAAAAGACTCAGGAACAAAGCCTTTGATTAATTTTACTTGAGGATAGTCTTTAAATCGGGTTTGAACTTTTTCGAAAAAATCTTTATCGTTACCTTTAAATTCAGGGTTCCCATCAGGATTGCTATCAAAATAATCATAACCCCAAAAAGTTTTAGGAAATTGAACTCCGCCCAAGTAGTCTACAACAGTCTTAATCCCTGTTCCGTTGTATACACCAAACTCAGCAAAATCTCCTGCAAGATGTAAGCAGTGGTAAGCGGCACAAGCAGTTATATACCTTCTCCAAACAATAGCTTCGTCTGCCTTATTAGTTAGATTAGCTTCCCATGAATTTCTAAATGGAACGTCTTCAAGGGCTGAATTATTTTTAGCCCATGTAAATAAGTTATCCCCCAAAAAAGATCCCGGCTGTACGAGAGATTGGGCTTCACTCATCAACTTTGCAAACTTTTCCTTATCTTTTTCTTTGATACCCCAATAAGTATGAGTAGAAAACTGCATAACTTTTTTAAAATCTAAAGAAATTTCCGGGAGAATTGGTAAAACTTTTTCTAAATTTTTATTATTAATTTTTGACATAGTCAATCAATTAGCCATGTTTATTTTTCTGTCGATTAATTTCATACAAACATATGCCAGACGCAACGCTAACGTTTAAGCTTTCAACTAAGCCTAGCATAGGAATTGAAAAAATATCATCGCATAATTCTTTAGTAAGACGCCTCATTCCTTTACCTTCTGAACCCATAATTAGAGCTATTGAGCCATTAAAGCTAATCTGATTTAATGTATTTTTCGATTCATCGTCTGTACCATAAATAAACACTCCTTTCTCTTTAAGGTAACGTATTGTCCTAGCAAGATTTGTTACGACCACAAACGGAATAGACTCAGCCCCACCAGATGCAACTTTTCTTACCGTTGAATTTAGGCCTACAGCGTTATCTTTTGGGCAAACTATCGCGTCAACACCCATTGCATCAGCTACTCTAAAACATGCACCTAGATTATGAGGGTCTTCAATCCCATCCAATATTAAAAATAAAAATGGGTCTGATTTGTCAGATTCAATAATATCTTCAATTGTTACATGCTTATTTTTTACTTCACGAATTATTGCAACGACTCCTTGATGTTTTTGGTTTGAAATAAATCCGTCTAATCTATCTTTACTAGATAAATGGTATTTAATTTGATGCGTTCCAATTAGTTTCATCAAATCATTCACTCGACCATCAGTCCTAAATTCATCTATAAAAATTTCTTTTATAGATGAAGGGTCCATTCTTATATGGCTAGTAATGGAGTGAAAGCCATAAATTATTTGCTCAGTGCTCATTTTCTTTTAGCTTTCTTTAGGTGATTAAATTTTTTCTTTTTAGACTTTACCGTCTTAGATTTAGCTTCCACACCTTCTAAAGCAAAATCAATTTTGATAGTTTCTAGGTCAACTCTTACTACCTTAACTTTTAACCTATCACCTAAGCGATAGGATAAATTAGTCCTCTCGCCTATCATTGCATGCTTATTTTTATCATAAGTAAAATAATCATTACCCAACTCTGTGACATGGAGTAAACCTTCAATATATACATCATCTAGTTCAATAAAGAGACCAAATCCAGTAACTCCTGCAACTGTACCTTCAAAAATTTGGCCAACTTTATCCTGCATAAAATAACACTTAAGCCATGACTCAACATCACGTGTTGCTTCATCTGCAGTTCTTTCTGATCCAGAACAATGCTCTGCAATCTTTGTAATATCTTTTAATTTAAATGGCTTATTTAATAGTTTAGTTTTGATTGCTCTATGAACAATAAGATCTGGGTACCTTCTTATTGGTGAAGTAAAATGTGTATAAGCATCATAAGCAAGACCGAAATGTCCTAAATTCTTATTACTATAGACAGCTTGTTGCATAGATCTTAATAACACTGTTTGTAACAGATGCGCCTCAGGCCTGCTTGATACTTTTTTAACTAAATCTCTGTAGTCTTTAGGAGTTGGTTTATTCCCACCTTGAAGAGACAAACCAAATTCAGCTAGAAAATTTCTTAAATTCTCAAGCTTCTCTTCAGAAGGGCATTCATGATTTCTGAAAAGTCCATCAATATTATCTTCAATTAAAAATTTGGCAGCGCATACATTTGCTGCCAGCATACATTCTTCAATTATGCGATGTGCTTCATTCCTAAAGACCGGCTTTATAAAATCAATCTTTCCTTGATCGTTAAAAACGATAGATGTTTCTGTTGAATCAAACTCCAAAGCACCTCTTTTTTCTCTCTCACCTAGCATTATTTGGTAAAGCTTTTGTAAATTTTCTATGTCAGGGAGAACGGAACTAAACTCATCTTTAAGAGGTTTGTCATCATGGTTTAGGATTTTATCAACGATTGTGTAAGTTAATCTTGCCTTAGAATTCATTACTGAAGGGTAAAATTCATAAGAGAATACCTTTCCTTTTGAATCTATTACCATATCGCAGGCCATGCAGAGTCGATCTACATTTGGCTTTAAAGAGCATAATCCATTTGATAGCGCTTCGGGCAACATTGGTATTACTCTTCTAGGGAAGTAAACAGAGTTTCCCCTTTCAGCTGCTGAAAGATCTAGCTCGCTTGATGGTTGAACATAAGAACTAACATCAGCTATTGCTACAACTAAACGCCAATTCTTGCCACTACGCTCAACATAAACTGCATCATCAAAATCTTTAGCAGTCTCCCCGTCAATGGTCACCAAAGCCAAATCTCTAAGATCTTTCCTGCCATGAAAATCAGAAGGTTTGACATCAGGTGCAAATTTACCAGCTTCATCAAGAACATTTTTACTAAACTTGTAAGGTAGACTATGTTTTCTTAGAGCAATCTCAATCTCAATACCACTATCCTTATAGTCTCCAAGAATGCTAATTACTTTTCCCATTGGTTTAGATTTAAAGCTTGGTTGAGTAGTTATTTCTACCTCAACAATTTGACCAACTTTTGCTTGCATATCTGATTCATAGGGTATTAAAATATCCTGACAGATTCTCTTATCCTCGGCAGCAACAATGGTTACACCTTGTGACTGAACAATCCTTCCAACTAATACGACATTAACTCTCTCTAAGATTTCAACAATCTTACCCTCCATCTTTCCTTTTCGATCTTGACCTGTAACTTGAACCATCACGCGATCATTGTTGAATACCTGACTCATCTCTCTAGGTGTTAGAAAGATATCTTTCTGTGTTTTATCATCGGGAATAAGAAAGCCAAAACCATCTGGGTGTCCTGAAATCTTTCCAGCAATTAGGTTGAGCTTATCTGAAATACAAATAACATTTTTTCTATTAATTAAAATCTGTCCTTGACGAGCCATTGCTCTTAAACGCTTTTCAATAATAGTTATTTCATCATCATTGATTTCCAATATCTCAAGTAACTCTTTTTTCTTAATTGGAACACCATGTTCTGACATAACTTGAAGAATCAATTCCCGACTAGGAATTGGGTTGTCATACAAATTTATCTCTCGTTCAGACTCGGGATCGTTGTCCCGTACTTTAATTTTATTTTTTGACATTAGGATTCTAAATTATATTTATTTGTGTGCATAAAGATGAGGGATATTACGCCCTATTCCCTTAAAGTCCAACCCAAAACCGTAAACATATGCATTAGGAACCTCTAGCCCAAAGAAATCTGCTTTAATTGGTTTTATTTTATCTATTTTTTTATCGAATAGAACAGCAATTACAACCTGCTTAGCCCCCATTTCAATGAGATTTTTCTTTATGTCAGATAAAGTTAAGCCCTCATCTAAAATATCGTCTATAACTAAGACTACCTTATCTTTTATTAAATCAATTTTTGGCTTATAGATCCAATTAATAGTTGGTTGCCCTTTGTTATCGGAGTAGCGTGAAGCATGTATATAATCTAATACGCAATGAAAATTTAATTTTGGAATTAGTTGTCCTGAAAAAATAAGAGCGCCATTCATAACAGGGAGGATTGTAACTTCTTCATCTCTTAAAATTAAATTACAATTATCAGCAATACTTAAGATTGCATCACTAATTTGTTTATTGGAATATATAAGGGAAGATTCAGATATTAACTCTTTAGTTTTCATATCTTTAAACGCTCCTTTAGGTAACTCTCTAGATCATCACCAAAAATTTTATTTTTTAGGGCATATTCAATGTTAGCCTGAATAAAGCCTAATTTATCACCGCAATCATATCTTGTTCCTTCAAATTCATAAGCATAAACAGGATGAGCTATTAGCATTGATTTAATTCCATCGGTTAATTGAATTTCATTACCTGCTCCAGGTGAAATATCTTCTAAGAATTTTAATATTTCATTGCAAAAAATATATCGCCCTACTACACCCAAATTAGATGGAGCATTTTCAGGGAGCGGTTTTTCAATAATGTCAGTTAATTTCATCATATTTTTACTGTCTTCATCTATTGAAACCATTCCATATTGAATAGAACTAGCTTTATCAACTTTTTGAACGGAAATAATCGCGGAGTTAGTATCATTATATAAATCTACCATTTGCTTTAAAACACCTGTTTTAGAGTCAATTAAATCATCAGCCAAAATAACAGCAAAAGGTTCATCATTAATAAGTTGTTTTGCTTGTAAAATCGCATGTCCCAAACCCAAAGGCTCTTCTTGAAAAATATACTTGCATACCACTCCATCAGGAATAATTTCATTCATTTTACTTAATAATTCTTTTTTTTCTTTTGTTAAATTCGATAACTCAGTATTCAGTTTGCTTTCAAAATGATCTCTAATAGATGTTTTAGATTTGGCAGTAACAAAAATAAGCTCTGTAAATCCAGCATCTAAGGCCTCCTCAACTGCGTACTGAATTAATGGTTTATCAACAATAGGCAACATTTCTTTCGGGGTTGCCTTCGTGGCTGGAAAAAACCTAGAACCAAGTCCAGCAACCGGAAAAACAACTTTACTTAGCTTCATATTTTTTAGCCTTATAAATATTTAATATAAATAAATTACTTAAGAAATTTTTAATCATTCTTTTATATTCCAACTAGCTTTTTTTTGATGGTCTTCCAATCTATTTTCCACCCATAACTCGTCTTGATCAGAAATTTCTTTTTTCCAAAAAGGTGCATCTGTTTTTAAAAAATCAATAATGAACTCACAGGCTTCAAATGCATTTTTCCTATGTTGACTCGCAACAACAACTGCAACTATAGGCTCAGTTGGAAGTAATTTACCTACTCTATGGATGATGAAAACATCCTCAAGGCTCCATCTAGACTTAGCATTTAATTCAATTTTGATTAATGTTTTTTCAGTCATGCCTGGGTAATGCTCTAAATTCATTTGTTTTAATTTTTTTGTATTTATATCTTTATTGAAGTCCCTGACATAACCAATAAAAGAAACAATAGCTCCTATACTTGGTTTATTTTTCCTTAAATTAGAAATTATTTTTTCGATATTAAACAGGTCTTTTTGAATACAGATTGTCATTTAACCGCCTGTAATTGGTGGGAAAAATGCTAACTCATCACCATCCTTCAAAGAATCGCTCCAGTTAGAAATCTCTTGGTTAATTGCAACTCTGATTGAGTCTTTTGAATTTAAAAGTTCAACCCAAGAGCCTTGCTCTTTTTCGCTTAAAAACTTTAATAATTTTTCCGGGGAAGTTTCAGATTCTTTAATCTCAATACATTTTTCATGTATCCGAACATCTCTCGAATTCCCAGCAAAAAAAAGAATATTAATTTTCATCTTCCTGCTTCTTATTATTTAAATCATCCTCTTCAAATTCCAATAACTCATTTGGGTCCTCTTTTAGTTCTACTCTCTCAATCTGAGAAAATCTTTTTGAAATTTTCTGGCTAGAGACATGGACATCCTGAGCATTTTCATGAGCCAAACGAATATTATCCGCTAATTTTTTCATTCTAGTATCAAATCGATCGAAATCTTTTCCTAATTTTCCAAGCTCAGACTTTATGACATGAACTTGCTTTCTAGTTTCTACATCTTTTAGAACTGCTCTAGCTGTATTTAGCACAGCCATTAAAGTAGTTGGGGAAACCAACCATACTTTTTTAGACATTGAATCTTGAATTAACTCAGGGTGATATGCATGAATCTCAGCAAAAACGGCTTCTGCTGGAATAAACATTACAGCACCATCAGAAGTCTCTCCTGGAATAATATATTTTGTAGCTATATCATTAATATGTTTACGGACATCTAATTTAAATTGTTTTTGCGCTTTTGTTTTGTCTGATTCTGATGCGGACACATCAAACATTCTTTGATAATTTTCCATCGGGAATTTTGAATCAACAGCCACAGTGCCTGTTGGCTCAGGTAAGAATAATACGCAGTCTGCTTTTAGTCCATTTTTAAATGTATATTGGAATTCAAATGAGTCTGGGGGTAGAATATTTTTAATAAGGCCTTCTAATTGAAGCTCCCCAAAAGCCCCCCTTGATTTTTTATCGCCTAACAATTCTTGCAAGCTCACCATGTTAGTTGTAAGACCATCAATTTTCTTCTGTGCCTCATCGATTGTGGCCAATCTTTCCATTACACTCACAAAGGTAGCGTTGGTTTTCTTAAATCCTTCTTCAAGTCTTTCGTGTACCTTACCAGTTATCTCTTGGAGTCTTGTATCAACCGTTTTGGTCAGGCTTTCAACACTCGCCATTAATTGTAAGGAAGTATTTTTAAGGGACGACTGAACAGTTTCTTGTTGTGTCTTTCCTTGGTCAGATAATGTTTTATGAAGTCTGTCCGAAAGCTTATTTAGGGCATCATTTATATCGACAAGCATTTCACGATGCTTTCCTTCTAATACTTTTGAAACATCTTCATCTTTCTTGACTTGAGAAATCTTCCATAAAATAATTGAACAAATAGCCACAATTACTAATAGAAGACTCTCAATAATCATTTTTATTTAGATGCTGCAAGTGCTTGCTCAACATCAGCGATAATGTCATCGATGTGTTCGATGCCCACAGATATTCTAACCATATCTTCACTTACCCCAGCTGTTTTTAATTCTTCTGGGCTTAATTGTCTATGAGTAGTAGAGGCAGGGTGGCATGCAAGAGATTTCGCATCCCCTATATTCACTAGTCTTAAAATCATTTGAAGGGCGTCTATGAATTTTGTTCCAGCTTCAATACCTCCATTAATACCGAAACTAATAATGCCAGACGCTTTACCTTTTGTTATCTTCTTACAAACTTTATTATATTTATCATCTTCTAAGCTTGCATAATTAACCCAGCTAACCTGTGAATTTGCTTTTAGAAATTTAGCTAGAGCCAAAGCATTCTCGCAATGTCTTTCCATTCTTAACCCTAATGTTTCCAATCCTTGCATGATTAAAAAAGCACTATGAGGTGAGAGTGCTGCACCTGTATTTCTTAAGGGCACAACCCTACATCGACCAATAAATGCCGCAGGGCCCAAAGCTTCGGTATAAACAACTCCATGATAAGAAGGATCTGGCTCATTAAGCATTGGAAATTTTTTTGCGTCTTTAGTCCAATCGAACTTGCCAGAATCCACAATTACTCCACCAATAGTTGTTCCATGGCCGCCAATATATTTTGTTAGGGAGTGAATAACAATATCTGCTCCAAAATCAAAAGGTTTACATAAGTAAGGGGTAGGTACTGTGTTATCGACAATTAATGGAATGTTATGTCGGTGAGCTATATTTGCTAATTCTTCTAAATCTACAACATTGCCTAATGGGTTACCAATAGACTCACAATAAAGCGCTTTAGTCTTCGAATCGATTGCTGCTTCAATTGCATCAAAATCTGAAGCATCGACCATATTTACATTAATTCCTTGCTGGGGAAATGTATGGGCAAATAAGTTATAAGTTCCGCCATACAACTGATTTGTACTTACGATATTATCCCCGGTACGAGTAATACATTGAATCGAAGCAGTTATCGCTGACATACCAGAAGCTAAAGCTAAAGCTGCAATGCCACCCTCCATTTCTGCTACCCTTTTCTCTAGAACAGCATTTGTTGGGTTCATTATGCGAGTATAGATATTTCCCTCAACTTTCAGATCAAATAAATCTGCTCCATGCTGAGTATTATCAAACGTAAATGATGTCGTTTGATAAATAGGAGTTGTTGCTGCTTTAGTTGTCCCTTCGGATTCGTAACCATGATGCAGTGCAATAGATTCTAATTTCATTTTATAGCTCCATATTCAATTGATTAATTTAATATTAACAGATAAAGAAATACCTAATTACTATATTTGCTTAATTTATTAAGGACATATTAATCATTTTAAACTTTTCTCTGATAATTTTTTCAGATTTAGTAGGAAGTGAAATATGAACTATCACTTTATCTGCGAATATCTTATCTAATATAGTGCCTTTATTCTTATAAATTACATTAATTAGTTTATCTAACACATTGTAGTTAATGATTAATTTATAATTACTAAAATGAATATAACTCTCAAGAGTTGAATTTGTGAAAGCCTTCATTCCTGCCTTGCTATAGGCTCTTGTTAACCCCCCAGTGCCTAAATTTATACCACCATAATATCTAACAACGGCTAAACCAGAGTTTACAAGATGTTTTGATTGTATAATGGTGAGTAATGGTCTTCCAGCTGTGCCATTGGGCTCTCCATCATCCTTAAAATATAAATCAACACCATTATTTTCCGTCTTGATTTGATAAGCAAAAGCAATATGGCCAGCTGTAGGATGCTCAGAAGCTATTTTTCTTATTTCTAAAAGAAACTCTTCTCTAGATTTACCAATTAACCCATAACCAATAAATTTAGATTTACTTTCAATTAACTCAGAAAACCCAGGTTTTATAATTACAAACTGGATTTAACTCAACCCTTCAATTAATCCATCAGCATTTACACCAATCATTTCACTTGCTGGCTTTTTAGGAAGCCCTGGTAAAGTCATAAGAGAGCCACATATAGCAACAATAAATTCTGCTCCCCTAGCTAATCGAAGTTCTCTGATGTTTAGTTTATGGTTACTTGCAGCACCCTTTAATGCTGGATCACTCGAAAAAGAGTAAGGAGTTTTAGCAATACAAACTGGAAATGAAGAATATTTTAACTCCAACTCTTTGAGTTGTTCGGAAGCCTCATTTTCGTATATCACTTCGTCAGCATGATAAATATTTTTAGCTATTGTTTCTATCTTCGATGCTAAAGATTGTTCATTTTTATATAAAAACTTAAATTCGCCAAAAGATGGTTTATTAACCAAATCAAGGGCTGCCAAAGCTAAAGTCTCTGCCCCATCAGCACCCTTTTCCCAGTGCTCACATAAAATTGCTTCAAAACCTAAGTCTCTAACCTTATCCTGCACAAATTTAATTTCAGTATCAGTATCACTTTGAAATTTATTAACTGCTACTAAAACATTTAACCCAAACTGTTGGTGGCAATTGGTAATATGTCTTTCAAGATTCTTAAACCCTTCCTTTAGCGCTTCTGAATTTTCTTGATTAAGATCTTCTTTCTTTACTCCGCCATGAAATTTTATAGCTCTAATAGTGGCCACGATAACTACCAAATCAGGTTTAATCCCAGTTTTCCTACATTTTATGTCAATAAACTTCTCAGCTCCTAAATCTGCACCGAACCCAGCTTCAGTTACAACATAATCTGCAAGATCTAACCCCATCTTTGTTGCAATAAAGGAATTGCAGCCGTGCGCAATATTTGCAAATGGGCCGCCGTGAATAAGTGTAGGGGTTTTATTTAGGGTTTGCACTAAATTTGGCATGAAAGCGTCTTTAAGTAGGACTGTCATTGCTCCATTAGCCTTAACATCTTTGGCAAGAATTGGCTCCATTTTAGGATCAATATTTTTAGCAACCTCAATCTCACCCAATCTTTTATTTAAATCATCAATTGAGTTTGCCAAACAAAAGATTGCCATAATTTCACTCGCTACAGTAATATCAAATCCAGTTTTATAGTCTAGGTTATTTCCAGAAATTGAAATATTTCTTAATGCTCGATCATTCATATCCAAGCATCTTTTAAATGATATCTTTGACTTATCAATTCCTAATTCATTACCATGAAAAATATGGTTATCAATCATAGCTGCTAGTAAATTATTAGCTGAAGTGATTGCATGAAGATCCCCTGTGAAATGAAGGTTGATATTTTCCATGGGAACTGCTTGAGAATAGCCGCCGCCTGTGGCGCCTCCTTTCATTCCAAATACAGGCCCCAGAGAAGGTTCTCGTATGCAGATCAAAGCTTTCTTTTTTAATTTTGTTAAAGCGTCTGCTAAGCCAATAGTTGTAGTTGTTTTCCCCTCTCCTGCTGGAGTTGGGCTCATAGCTGTAACTAATATTAATTTTGATTGTTTATTAGATTGAGTTTTAATTTTATTGGAATCAATTTTAGCTATATATGGGCCATATGAAAGTAAGGCATCCTCGGGAATATCAATACGCTTTGCAATTTCGCTGATAGGTATTAATGTTGCTTCTCTTGCAATGTCTAAGTCTGATTTCATAGTTGGCCTTTTTATATTGTTTAAATACTCAAATTAACTCTAAAATGTTTTAAGGTTAAGGTAAATAGATAATTACTTAATTTAATAATAAGATTTACTTAATAATTAAATTACTCCAAGTATTAAAATGGATATAATTACTTAAATTATTTCTTTAAAAAATTTCTTAAATCAAAATCAGTTATGTCAGGGGTGAACATTTTTATAAATTTATATACAAAGCCCCTCACAAACGTTTCTTTTCTAATACCGATATAAGTTGTACTCGTTGGGAATAGGTGGCTAACATCCCTACTCTCTAAAGCTGAATCTTTGTTTTTATCATATGCCATCTCAGCAATCAAGCCAACACCCAAATTCAATTCTACATAAGTTTTTATTACGTCCGCGTCAATTGCAGTAAGCATAATATTAGGACTTATATTCGCCTCTTTAAAAACCTTTGAGACAATAGTGCTACCTGTAAAAGCATAGTCGTATGTAATCATTGGGTATAAAGCAATGTTTTGCAGTGTAAT
>Ga0209482_1002046_pt1 | contig 12936 bp, 12 predicted proteins | sample CoawatmetaG10DNA_FD_187512 | JGI IMG/M metagenome (GOLD analysis project Ga0209482, IMG submission 187512) | Marine microbial communities from the West Antarctic Peninsula - Coastal water metaG104-DNA (SPAdes) (version 2) | ecosystem: Environmental > Aquatic > Marine > Coastal ...
CTTAAATGACATGACCCTTTTCTCTAAGTCTACGTTTCCATGCACCACCTACTTTCTGTTCAGACAATTGCTCACGCAACCAAAATAATGTTGGTTCTTTTTTGTCTGCTTCGATTGATGGATTTGTAGCCAGAGAGTCGATTAACTGAGAGATTTCAGTTTCTGTTAAGTTTAATAAATTCATTGAGTTATCCTTGTCATATATATTTCCTGTCTTAATAAGTTTCATATCTTACTCCTTTTAGTTGTGAAATTTACATCTTATCATGCCCTTTTTATTTATTTCATTCGCACAATATCTTCTTCTATACACTTGTCACCATATTGTACTTCTAATATGTGACAAAGTTCGGTCGTGGTATTACATGCTTGGTGCCATTTGTCTTTTTCAATTGTAATAGTCTGATTTTCTTTAAATTTTCCTAGTTCTTCGATATCAGAAGAAACGTTTATTATATTAAATGTGCATTCACCTTTAAGAATATACCAGTGTTCTGCTCTATACCGGTGGCGTTGCATACTTAAACTTTGACCAGGTGAAATTATTAATTCTTTAACTTTATATCCAGACTTATCATCTAGTACTCTGTACCATCCCCAATTACGAATTGTTTTAGGGGATTTCCATTCTTCTAATATAGAACTACTTGAATTCTTCTTATTAAAGCCACCAACACCAAACGCAAATTCAACATCATCAATTACCATTTCTGGTACGTTGGCTGATGTTCTGTCTCCGCCATTAACAAAAATTAATTCATCAGTGGGATAATGGGCTCTTACTTGTTTTATGAAATTGACAGCAGTATCATCATCGTCTATGAATGTAAAGACTTCATCTACCATCTTTAGATTATTCATAATAGTAAGACGTTCATTCCAAGGCATAAAAGATTTGCCTTTTTTGCGTTCTAACCATTCATCTGAGTTTAAGCCTATGATAAGAATATCACCTAATTCTTTAGCGGCTTTAAGATATTGGATATGTCCAGAGTGAACTGGGTCAAATCCACCAGTAGCAAGTACAATTTTCATTACTCACCAAATCCGTCTATTGCTCTGGCTCTTTGTTTTAGTTCAGGTGGAAGTTCTCTAACTTCTTGAAATCTATTTGTTAAGAATTTAATATTATTCTTAATCCAATCGGCTTGTGTGTAATCTACTTTTTCTTTCCAAGCCAGTTTTTCGTCTAGATGTTCCATCCAAGTACTTTGTATCCATGTTTGAAACTCTGTTCCCATTTTGGTCATACTTTTCTCCTGTGTTAAATGTATTTCTACAATTGGATGGTCATTGACAAATCTCATTACAGTATGGTATTCTTTGCATACTCCATTCTTAATGTTTGCATTGCCTATGTCCATCATTACTTTTTGTAACTTTAAAATAGTTTCTTGGTCAACTGTCCTAGGTACTAAACAAAAGTGCGCCTCGTTATGAGGTGTTAACGCAACAAAATCTTTTACTTCATAATCTACTTTACCTATGCTATCTAATTCTATCACAATGACATTCCACCAAAGGTATCAGAAGATACGTCTTGTTTGACTCCACCTTGAATATATGAAGTGATTTCTGTTTCTTGTGGTGCTACTTGTACATCTGCACCTGCAATCCATTTCTGTGTCCATGGTAATGGATTTGATTGTGGAACAGTGTATGGACATTTTAAATTAACACTAATCATACGTTTACAACATATCCATTCAATGTAATCATTTAGTAATTGTGCATTTAGTCCGAGCATTGAGCCATCTTTAAACAAATATTCAGCCCATGCTTTTTCTTGTTCAACTGCATCAACAAACATCTGAATACATTCTTCTTCTGTTTCTTTTGCAATTTTAATATAGTCTTTGTCATCTTTAGGTAAAATCTTTAGAAGTGATTGAGTAGATGCCAAGTGCAAGTTTTCATCACGTGCAATTAGTTTAATAATCTTCGCATTGCCTTCCATCTTTTTCAATTCAGCAAACGCCCAACTACAAGCAAATGATACATAGAAACGAACACCTTCTAAAATATTAACACTCATTAATGTTTTGTATAATGCTTTCTTAAGTTCATACAAGTCAACATTAACTTTCTTGCCATTCACTGTGTGATTACCTACTCCTAGGTATTGATACTGTAATGAAAGGGCAATAAGTTCATCATAGTTAGTACTGATAGCATCCGCACAGTCTGTAATCTCAGGAATATTCATCATCTCATCAAATACTTTACTAGGATTAGCATACACATTACGAATAATATGAGTGTAACTGCGTGAGTGAATTGTTTCACTGAATGTCCAAGTTTGAATCCATGCTTCTAGTTCTGGAATACTTACTAGTGGTCCGAATGCTTCAACTGGCGCTCGACCTTGTACACTATCTAATATGATTTGTCTTTTAAGATTGCTCGTAAAGATGTGTTGTTCATTTTCTGTAAGAAGTTTAAAGTCGTTTGCATCTTTGTTACAATCAACTTCTTCTGGTCGCCAGAAGAAACCCAACTGTTTATCAGTAAGTTTATCAAATTGTTTATATTTTAACATATCATATCGTTGAATCGTTACTCCCCCCGATGGGTCTAGAAATGCTTTTGCTTTAGTATGGTCTTGTCTGTTTTTCGAATTAAAAACCGTCATCTTATATCCCCTATATTGTGCAACCTTCACAGTCTTCATCATCTATTAATCCAGGCTCTAATGGTTCATCATTAAGAGCATTTATATCTAGTTCACCTTGACCATCAAATGTATTAAAGTAATATAGTTGTTTTCCACCATACTTGTAAAACATAATAAGATGCTGTAGCATCACTGACATTGGAATCTTCTCATCTTCAAAATGTACTGGATTATAACTTGTGTTCACTGAGATACCTTGGTCAATATATTTTTGTAATACTGCCATAATCTTTAAATAACCTTCTGGACTTTTCTGGTCCCATAGAAGTTCATATTTACTCTTTAACTTGTGAATACCAGGAACAACTTGTTTCAGTACTCCGTGCTTTGATTGTTTAACACTAACAAGACTACGTGGCGGTTCGATGCCATTTGTAGAATTTGAAATCTGTGCTGATGTTTCAGCAGGCATAAGTGCCATTAGTGTAGAATTTCTAATTCCATATTCTTTAAGGTCTTCTCTAAGAGATGCCCATGGCATTCTTTCTTTATGAGAAACAAGTTCATCAACTTCTTTCTTACGAGTGTCAATTGGCACAACCCCATGACCGTATTTTGTTTCGTCTGATTTAGGACATGGACCTATCTCTTTTGCTAAGTCATTAGATGCTTTAACCAGATAATAACTCCATGCTTCTGCCCATTCGTCAACTAACTCTAAGTTAGGGTCAGAATAATTCGTATCATTTTTAGCCAACCAATACGCAAAATTAATAATACCTACACCCAAAGGTCTCCTATTATTTGTTGCCAACTCGGCTGCAATCAGTGGATAATTTTGATAACTCAATAGAGCATCAAGTCCTCTCACTGCTAACTCGCATGGCTTTTTAAAATCTTCTGGTGATTTAATATTTCCCCAATTGATGGCACTGAGTGTACAGAGAGCAATTTCGCCCTCTTCGTCATGGACACTTGTTAGTGGCTTAGTAGGAAGAGTAATTTCACAACATAAATTTGATTGTTTAATCGGTGCTACAGATGTATCAAAAGAACTATGGTCATTCGCATGGTCTACATTCATCAAATAGATACGTCCTGTGTTCTTGCGTTCATTCATAAATGATGAAAATAAGTCAATTGCAGGCACTGATTTCTTACGAATAGATGTCTTACGTTCTGCTTGTTCATACAGTTCACGGAACTTATCTTGGTCATTAAAGAACGATTCATACAAACCAGGAACATCTTGTGGACTGAATAATGTGATGTTTTCACCTTGCATTAGTCGTTCATACATAAGTTTATTGAATTGAACTCCATAGTCCATATGACGAACACGATTGTCTTCTGTGCCCTTATTATTCTTTAATACAAGTAAATCTTCTACTTCTAAATGCCAACAAGGATAATATAATGTTGCGGCACCGCCGCGGACACCGCCCTGTGAACACGATTTAACTGCCGCTTGAAACATCTTATAGAATGGAATAACGCCAGTATGACTTGCATCACCATTACGAATAGGGGAGTTAATAGCACGAATACTACCCGCACCAACCCCAATTCCTGCTTTCTGAGAGACATATTTAACAATAGCACTAGATGTCGCATTGATACTATCTAAACTATCATCTGTTTCAATTAACACACAACTACTGAATTGTCTCTGTGGTGTACGAACACCAGCCATAACAGGCGTTGGTAATGAGATATCAAATGTACTGATAGCATCATAATAATCCTTAACCCATCTTAATCTTTCTTCCTTTGGATAATCACTGAATAATGTTGCCGCAATTAGTATATATGCCATTTGTGGCGTTTCATAAATTTTATTTGTGACTCGATTTTGTACTAAGTACTTACCACGAAACTGTTCCATTCCAACATAAGTGATGTCAAAATCTCTCTCATGTTTGATAAAACCATTAATCTTTTCCCATTCTTCTATTGAATAATCTTCTAATAATGCTTTATCATAAAATCCAGATTTGACATTCTTATTAACTAACTCAGCGATATGCCATGGTTCATAGTTATTGTATACTTCTTTTCTAATATGATAATTGATTAGATTGCCAGCAACCCATTGATAGTTTGGCAAGTCTTCTGATATTAATTCGGCTGCCGCTTTGATTAGTGTTTCTTGGATTTCACTGCTTGTCATTCCACTGTAGAATGAAAGATGTGATTTTAATTCAACTTCACTTGCAGATACTCCGTTAATATTGTTACAGGCTTGAAACACTACCTTGTGCATCTTTTCTAAATCTAAACTCTCTTTCTCTCCGTTTCTCTTAACTATATGAATTCCAGTCATTATTGTCTCTACCCTAATATGTGTTAATTTCTGAATCTTCCATTCCTGCCACACGTAACTTAATAATGTTTGACAGTTGAAAGTGTTTAATTTCGAATCCTTTTGTTATTCCTAGATATTGATTTCTAACCAAAGCAACTTGATTTATCAATTCGCCAATTGCAACAATTTCATCTTCGCCATCTGCGTATTTCTCGGCGTCTCTGCTACTTAAAACTTTGTTATAATTTTCTAAATATTTTCTAAGATACGAACTTCTCTTTTTTCGTAACTGAATATTTAGATGTTCTAATATTGCTTCTATTTCTTGTAATTGACCGAAACGTAATTCAACATAAGCAGGAAGATAGGTAGCATTTTTTTCTATGTTTCCTTTTATTTTTACTTCTTTTCTTGCATCCAATAGTTCTTTTTCAAAAAATTGAATACAGTTCGGAATTTCACTCCAGTCATTTACTATTTTGCTATACCAATTCATTATTCCCAGTCTTCATCATCATTAAAGTCTTCTTCATCTTCAAAGAATCTATCTAGTGCAGTGGACAAGATTAAGTCGCCATCGATTAATAGTTCGATGTCTTCACTACTTAGACCCAAATCATCGCATTGTTTTATAAACATCTCTCCTGCTTCTATTTTATCTTTTGCAGGGATATAGTTTACTAGTGTTTCCCACAATTCGTAAAGTGATTCTGATTCCAAGTTGACTCCTCTGTGTTTTCTTGTTGTTTGTAAGCAATCTATTTATACAGATTGCTAGATTTATTTTTCTTCTATCTCAACTTGGTCTTCTTCTAAATTTACATCTTTCAACGTTTCATCATTGAACTCATTCATAACTATATCGAGTTTTTCATCTGACCAATTCTTGCGGAATTCAATCATTTCATCACCTGATTTCGTCATGTATTTCAAACGATTACCTTGTTTAACTAGTAAACCTTTTGCCTCAAAGAACTCAACAAGTCCACTATAAGGACTCATACCTGTTTCATATGGAATTTCAACTTGCACACTTTCAAATGGTTTTGAGTAACGGGTTTTCATTACTTTACACGCCGCTCTGATACCATGTACTTGAGATGTTTTATTACCATCTGCATCTACTTTTAGTTTAAGTTTACGCATTGCTACTACAATAGAACTAGCATAGATAAATCCTTGACCACCAGAGATTTTATCATCTGGGTCAAACATATCTTGTGATGCATAAGTATGATTTGTAGCAACTAAACCTACGTTATAGTCACCAAACATATTCACACTGTTACGTACTAGTGATGCTAGTGCTTTTGGTTTACGTCCCATGTCACCTTTCATGTCTCCCTTATTGAACTGGTCAACGTCAGTAGGTGTCATCATCATTCCTAGACTATCAATCACAAACAAAACTTTTGGACGTTCTGCGTGGTCAGTATCTCCGTGGTCTTCTCTGTAACCTTTCATAAAGTCTGAAATGATTTTAGCAACATCATCAATCATTGCTACGTTTAATTTTAATAATTTTTCTGGTGTAGTATCTACATCGAGTGCGTGTAACCACGTTTCATCTAGTGCATTTTCACTATCGATTAGAACTACAAAAATTCCTTGGTCTTGTGCGTTTTTAACTACGTTACCTGCGGCAACAAATGATTTACCTGCCCCACTTTCACCAGCAAATACTGTTACTTTACCTAGAGGAATTCCTCGATGAAAGTCATTGCTGATAAGTTTATTTAATGTGTAATTTCCTGTACTAATCCATGTGTCTGGGTCTCTAAAACCAACACTCATACCTGGTACAGATTTTGTTATATTTTTGCGAAATTTACTCGCATCAAAGGCTCGTGGCATATATTTCTCCTTATGTGATATAAAAAGAGTAGGGAGAGTTGATACTCTCCCACACTCAATCATTGGTTCTTAGTCAGTTTTTCTACTACGAATCATTGCTAAGATATCTGCCGCATCTGACTTCGGTGCTTCAGTCGTAGTTTCTGCTACTACTGGTGCTGGAGTTGGAGTTGGCGTAGGTGTTGCTGTTGTAGGTGCTACAGCCTCTACTTTAACTTCTTCTACTCGTGGAGCAGGTGCAGTTGTCGTAGTTTTTGCTGAAGTTCCTGCAGGAACATCTAACCCATAAGGTTTATAGTGCTGTCCCCAACGAGTCGGGTCATACAATTCACCATCAACAGATGCTTCAAACATCTCTGTGATAATTCGCATGTCATCCTCAGTTGGACGTTTTGGCATGAACTCATTCAAGTCATAAAGACCATGAGTTTCAACTACCTGACGTTCGTCTTCATTTAGTGAACGTTCTTTACGTGACCAAGATGAAGTTGAGTAGTCAGCATACTGACCTTTTGTTGTTTTAGTTAAACGGAAATCAGTACCTTGTTCATATTCCGTTGGTAGATTGTCCATATCTGGGTCCATTAGAGCCGCCTTCAATAACTTGAAGATTTGTGGTCCAATGATAAATCTACGGATTGGATTTTCGGGTTGCTCACCACCAATTGGGTCAGTTACAACCAAACCTTGAAAAACGTATGAACGTTTTTTCCAGTATGTACGACCTAAGTCTTCCATTGCTGGGTCTTTAAACCAAGGACGAATTTCTGCGTGAATTGGGCATGAATCGCCCCACATTTCAACACATGGTACTTGAACGATTACTCGTTTTGATTCATCACCACCTTTAACACCTGGGAACGGAAGTTTGATAACTTGGCGTTCTTTCCAAAAGAATGTGTTTGTTGGGTCTGAGTCTGGAAGGAACCTCAATACTGCTGTATTGTCGTTGTCCATATTCCAGAAAGGGTATACAGCATCTGTACCTCTGTTTGAGGATGCATTGTCTGATGCTTTACTGTCTTGTGCGAGAAGTTTCGCACGGATTTCTGCTAGTGTAGCCATTATTTTCTCCTATATTAGCCTTTATTAGTTTTGTGTTACTTATTACTATTAGTTTTATATTAGTTTTTTATGTACCATACATATTTCTACTAATGATACTATTATACTTATCTTTTTTCTTAAAGTCAAGCATTAAATCAGTCTTTTTGAAAGTTTTTTTAACCCCGAATGTGGCGGTTATTGAACAATAAAAAAGGAAGTTTTAACACTCCCTTTATTATAGCATAGGTTGACTATGAATGTCAACCAGAAAATTATTTATTTTTTACATACCTGCTAATTTGGCTAGTCTATCATTTTTGCCATTCTCTTCACTCATGGAGGTCGAAAACTTTTTCTTTGAAACAGAACCCTTTAACTCAGCGTATGACATTTTCTTAAAATTATTACTGTCACCTACTTGAACTTTATATTCTTTTCCATCTTTTGAAACACTCCAAACTTTAAGTTTTCCTAAATCACGGTGATTAATAGTATCGCCTTTTTTAACTTCGTCTTCATTTATTGATTCGTCTTCTTTAATAATACCTCTATCTGGGTCAAACTTTGAGAAAGCCTCTTCAAGCATTTCAGATATTTGTGTATCTGCTGTTTTTGGTTCAACTTTTTCTACTGACATCTTAGACATCTTAAGTAAGTGTCCAGCAACTGTCATATCTTGTTTGTCCATGCCTCTTGGATTTGAACGAATTTCGTTAGCAATATCAGTTAAGAAAAAAGAAATCTCTGCCGCTAAATCGTGACCTTTCTTTTTACCTTTCTTATCTAATAATGTGTCTACTTGAACTCTGTCAGCCAAATCATCAAATGTCATTGCTATCTTATTAATCTTTTGTTGTGCCGCTTCTTCTGGATTACGAGGTTCTGCGAATTGCTTTTTAATTTGTGAGTAGTCATAAGATGAAGAACTTGGAGCACCAAAAGAAATTGTGTTTATTTTTTCACCAGTCTTTTTGACTTTTGCAGTCAATATTTCTAAAACTCTTGCAGTTTGATTATCTCTACGATTTTCCATTTCTTCTTCATTAACTTTGTGTAGTAATGGAAAAATATCTTTTAGATTTTCTTCAAATGTAGATTTTGTAAATTTCTGTACATATGCATCTACCATTTCTTCTGAAATTTCTGTGTGTATTTTGTCACCTTTAAGAGCAAAGTCTTCTACAAAACTAGCATAACCTTTTGCGCCTTGAATTCGTTGAATTTTCTCTTTAATAGACATCACACTACGTTTAACATTCCAAACATCAGAACGATTAGTTTCGTTTACTAAGTCTTGTTTGTTAACTACATTCATAAACTCTTTTAGCCTTGCTAAATTATCAGACATCTCTATAATTGCTTCGCCTACCATATCATGTGTTTCACCACCTGATGCTACGTGACGTGCCATTGCTCTTGCACCGTTCAAATGTATAAATGGATATTTGAAACGTTCTCCTTCGCCTGTTTCAACAAAGATTGCTGAAATGTTACGTGAACGAGAACCACGAGATTCTTCGTTTACTGGCGCACGGTGTTTTAAAATTAGGCGGACATTTTCTAATGTCTGTCTGCTTGTTTTTGAAGAGCCCGACAATGGGCCCATGCCTTCATTGACGTGGTCTGTCATGGTTTGCTCCTTATTTTGTTTAACTTTGTATGCATAGTTTTTAGGTTCGATGTGTTTTCCAAATGAACGAATATCAAAGTCTAGCATGTTCGTACGTGCTAAAGATTTTAACTGGTTCATCATATTGCTAATTTGTTCGTTATCTATATCAACATCTCCACCAATATGAAACTTTAGTTCATTGGTTGCTCCGTCAATATGAACCATCATGTTTGGTTCTTTAACGTAAAAGAAACGTGCCTCTTCAGGAGTTGCAACACTTTTGCCGCTATTAGCGTCAAACATTTTCATTGCATGTCCACTGCCTTGCATCAGTTTCATTACTTTTCTTGATATGTCGTTTAGATTTATTGCCATAATTAGTTTTTCCGTACTTGTTTCATGTATTTATCAAAATATGATAGGAAGTGGTTCATTGTATTCAACATCCCCATCCAGACTCTCACCAAGCATTTCTTCGTATCCTTCTTCGAACCTAGATATAAATTGTATTTGTCGAACACATAACAATGTCGCTGACACTAAGTCATCAGTCTCACCAGTTTTTGCTTCGTAACTTTTTCCTTTTGCTATGAATGTTTTCAGTTCTCTTATGAAATTTTTACTTGTAGGAATCATCTTATCACTCTCAATCCATGATTTCATTTTCATACAAGCAGTAATCTTTGTCTTATATGTAGTAGTAAATCCTTTTCTGGAGACACGTTGCCTGCCTTTCTTTTTAGGTTCATGTAGGAATGTCCCAGGAAATCTATCTTCTTCCATTTCTTCAATGACTATCAGAGCGGCTTCTCCTAGTGAATTGTTCTCCACTGACCAGTATATATCGGGATTACTATTACCAAGTTCAATCATTTCATCTTTAATAATAGTAAGAATAGTATGCATCGTAACTACCTGGCCACGTATATCAGTTCTATTGTTTTGCCATTCTGCAACTTGTATTAGTTCTGGTAATGCCCACACTTGAATTGCGGCATTATCTCCTCCAGTTCCCATTGACGGGTCTAATCCTATAACATACGAGGAATCTTTATTAATATTCTCATACCATCTAACTTGGCCTGTTCTTAATATAGGTTCTCTTCCTTTAATTCCTGATAACTTCAGACTGTTTACTAATGTTTCATCGTATGCAATAAATTGACATTCGTGTTCTCTTAGAAAGCGTTCTTTACCAACTCGTGCTTCTTCTTCAGTTGACCATTGTTTGTCTCTGTCTGGATGTTGATGCCACAATGCTTTGTATGGTCTGAACCCATTAATACCAACTTCTGTTTCATTTCCATAGTCGTCTAATCTCTTATTAGCGCCTGACCATATAGTCGCAAACTGGTCATCATCTAAGTTAGGCGTTGATGTGATGATTGCTTTACCACCCGTTGCTAGTGTTGGTGAGATAGAAGTCCAGAATTCTTTTGCTATTGTAGGTCGTACAAACGCAAACTCATCTGCGTAGAGCAATGAGATTGAAAGACCACGACCAGTATTTTCAGTTGTTGCTTGAGCAATAATACGTGAACCATTGTCAAATTCGATACTACCTTTGTTGTAGTTCGTTACACCAGCACGAATAAAATCTGGACACATCTCGTATGCATATCTAATTCTATGCATGATTTCTTGTGCGCCTGAATACTTATGAGCCGCAATGAGAACAGTTTGGTCTGGATTAAACATTGCATACCACAGTAGATATCCAGCCGCTGTCGTAGACTTACCCATCTGCCTGCCTAACATAGATATAGAAAATCTAAAATTATGATACGATTTTGCTAAATCCAGTTGGTAATCATATGCATGATACAATATTTGACCTTTAGTAGGATGCTGAATCCAGAAATACTTATTCAGAAAATAGAAAGGGTCGCTCATACACTTGCTAAATTCTAACAACTGTGCATTACTAAATTGTGTTTTTTGATATGGTTTTTTTGTTAAATCTGCCAAGTTAAATACTCACTTAATTATCTATAAGTATTTATCTTTGATTATAATGATACCGCCAAGAATGATAAATACTATTGATGATTGGGGATTCCCACCTCGACATCAACTTTATGGGAGAAATAAAATGGCAAGATACAGAGGTCTTAGAGCAATCGCAGGGATGGCTCGTATTAAGGTTAGACGTTCAATTGATTTAAGAGAAATGTCTGATTTTGGTTCGATTACTTCAAGCGGCGATGATTTACCAACAGCAGGTGCAGGACATAGTTCAGCAACTGGTGGTTCAACAGGAAGAACTCGTGGTTTCACTAGTATGGGTGTAATTACAGGTGTTAGAGTTGACACACAAGATTTTGGTTCAATTACTACAACCGCGTCTTCAGGACTAGGTTATAATGATGAGAACTATGGTTACTAAATCATAATCTAATAAATTAGAAAGCCCGGCTTTATGTCGGGTTTTTTATTGGGCGCCCACAAAAAAAGTCTCACTAGGAGACTTTAATTGATTACAATCTTATTTGTTTACAATCCTGACAATTTCTTAAGTCTATCCAGATTGGCTTTAGTTTCAGTTGATTCTGCCCATCGTGATGCACTATTATCGTGCTGTCCTGCCTTTGGGGCTTTAACGCCTGAGTCATGTGAAAATTTCTTAAATTTCGTTGAGGCTGGACCTTGGCCTGCCGCTTTTGTTGATGCTGTTGTATTACTTACAGATACATCTTTTCCAATCTTTTTATTCACTGGATAATCCATACCCTTTTGCATTATGTCATATTCTTTACTAGTTGATGCTGGCTCTGAAGGTGCTGAAGGCTTTGAAAACTTATTTTTAATTGCTTTAGCCAAACCTGAGCCGGCGGCTGCAATTACCGGAAGAATCTCGTCTAACTTTTCTTCGTTAACTTCTTCATCTTCATCTTTATTATGATATTCGCCAGAGGCATCTTTACTAAATGCATGAATATTTTTGTGTTGGTCTTCTGGTTCTTTATCATCATATGGCTCTGGAAATACATCGCTAAACTCTTTATAATCTCCAGCCGTTCCTTTTATATCAGAATTCGTTCCGACCCAACCCGCGCCAGTAATGTTTGCTTTAATCTCATCTTGAGGCATAGACATATTACCTGCAAAATTGTCATCATCGCCATCCTCGCGAGAAACCAAGACACCTAAGTGTACTCCACCTGATTTAGTATCTTTCCCGTCAATATCACCATGTAATTCAAAACGATGTTTTGGCCAATGTTTCAGACTAAAAAAGATTCTATCTTCAGATTCAAAATCCATTTCATCATTAAGTTTTAAGAATTGATTCCATACTGATTCATCTTCATTAATGCTTTGAGAATCTATACCTGCTAATTCTCGTATCCTTGCTTGTTCTTCACTCATATTATTCTCCGTAGTTTCGTTAACTGCGTTGCAACCACAATCACATTCTGGTCCACAATCGCAATCTGAGCCATGACCACAGCCACAATCTTCAGAAATAGTTTCTTCTTTTAATTCGTCAGTAGTTTCTTCAAC
>Ga0209482_1002048_pt1 | contig 12930 bp, 6 predicted proteins | sample CoawatmetaG10DNA_FD_187512 | JGI IMG/M metagenome (GOLD analysis project Ga0209482, IMG submission 187512) | Marine microbial communities from the West Antarctic Peninsula - Coastal water metaG104-DNA (SPAdes) (version 2) | ecosystem: Environmental > Aquatic > Marine > Coastal ...
CTTTATGTACTTTCGCTTCAAAAAAACCATTCCAGCGCTAGCCTACGCGACGTAGGCCCTATGAACTATGAGACCTAGTTAAGGGGCCCTATCTTCTGGCGATCTATGCTTTAAGGACTACCTTATTAGTTAGCTTATTCTGGGGAAAAATGTAACAAAGCATAGCCGAATCATCCAAGCTTCCCAATCGCGATAAATTTTTAGTTAAAAAAACCTTTAGTGGGCTAGAGATTCAGTAGCAGAACCTAAACACAGTGTTTAGGTTTTGTGTTATCCTTTTTTGATATTTTGTTGGGGATTGGGTAACGCTAACATTTAAGCTGTTTGGTTTAAGTTCGGCTATGTGTGTTTTCCTTGTCGCTTGTGGCGGTGGAGGGTCGCCGGACCTTGATGCTCCCGTGATAACTATTACCGGGTCTGAAACCATCAATCATGAGCAGGGCACAACCTATACCGATGAGGGTGCTACAGCAACAGATGCGTGGGTCGCAGATATCCTTACCTAAGAATACTAAATTGAATATATTATTGAGGGTTTAATAATGAATGTTATAAAAGGTTTTGTGCTGGTGCCTCTGTTCTGTTTGGCACTTACATCTTGCGGCGGCGGCGGTGGTTCTCCAAATTTAGCCCCAGTGATTTCGGGTAGCCAATCTATAGACGTATTGGAAGGTGTGCAGTTGAGCGAAGCCTATAGTTTTTCCGATCCTGAGAATGGTTCCATATACACTTCATTGTCAGGGGATGACGCCGGGCTAATGGCGCTCTCCTCCGATGGTAATCTTACCTTCACTCAGGTACCAGACTTCGAGGCCGCCGAGGATTTAGATGCCAACAATGTATACGATGTCAATGTCGTTGCCTCTGATGGCGTTAATGAGACCTTATATGCTGTTTCGATAACGGTGAGCAATGCTATAGAAGGTAGAGTAGTAGATGGTCCTGTTTCTGGGTCGGTGGTCTTTGTCGATATCAATAACGATGGGGTTCAAGGTTCTGATGAGCCAACGGGTACAACAAATGCTGCCGGCTATTTTGCTTTTGCTGAAATAACGGCAGTCACAGCTGGAACGGTAGTGATCGCAACAGGTGGAACAGACACCCAGACGGATGTAGAGCTTGACGGCTTGACTTTAATTTCTGAGATATCAACATCTGCAGATGTCGTTGCGGTTACCCCCATAACTACGGTGTTAGTCGGATTACCTAACGATGCTCAAAAGATAGAATTTTTATCAGCCATAGCCCTTGCAGATGCGTCTGCATCTTTGTTGACCTCAGACGACTGGGCAGCTGCACAATCGGGTGATACCGCGGCCCAGGCGTCGCAGCGTGCGAGTCAGCAGATCGCAGTAGTTCTTCAGGGACTCCACAGTTTGACTGCGGACAATGCAGCTAAAACGGCGATTGAGCAAACTCAAGTTGTTGCTGCAAAGATTGCTAAGGTATCGCAAGAACAGATTAATTTTAGCCTTAGCTCTACAGAGTCAATAGTAGCAATAATAGAAGAGTCACTAGATATAACAGCACCTGGCGTGTATACAGACACGGTCCTTTTGAACGCTGTTGCCCAGAGTGTTGCTGCTATTAATACCGTGGTCTCCGATGTAACTATCGATCCAACCTCTGAGCTGGCAGGCGAAGTTGCTCTTGCAGTGCAAGTTGATATGCAAGCATCCTTAGATTCCTTAGCGTCAGGAGATACTGCTACTGCTACCTATGCCGCAGCTACGGTGCTCGGCACACTACTTGCAAATGTCACCATTCCTGCGGATGCTGCAGACCAAGATGGTGATGGTATTGCGGATATTCTTGACGATGATAACGATGGCGATGGGGTTATCGATATCGAAGACGTCTTCCCTAATGATGGAACTGAGACTACAGATCACGACGGCGACGGCGTTGGTAATAATATGGATGAGGATGTTCTGCCGGTAATCACATTAAATGGCGCCGCTACAGTCAACCATGAGCAAGGCACAACGTATACCGATGCAGGCGCGATAGCGACAGATACTGTTGAAGGTACCGTAACTGTCACCGTTTCAGGTGCCGTGGATTCAGCAACAGCGGGAGCTTATACCCTAACCTATAATGCCAGTGACAGTGCAGGCAATGCCGCAATAGTAGTTACAAGAACGGTAACGGTAGCGGATACGGTTGCACCGGTTATTACGTTATCAGGTTTGGCGTCAGTAAATCATGAGCAGGGCACTACTTATTCTGATGCTGGAGCGACCGCGTCAGATACTGTCGATGGTTCAGTAACGGTTGTGTCGTCGGGCACAGTAGATACTGCAATAGCGGGAAGTTATACGGTGACGTATACGGTCAGTGATAGTATAGGTAATACATCGACTGTTACAAGAACAGTGATAGTAGCGGATACGCTTGCACCGGTTATTACGTTATTAGGTTTGGCGTCAGTAAATCATGAGCAGGGCACTACTTATTCTGATGCTGGAGCGACCGCGTCAGATATTGTCGATGGTTCAGTAACGGTTGTGTCGTCGGGCACAGTAGATACTGCAATAGCGGGAAGTTATACGGTGACGTATACGGTCAGTGATAGTATAGGTAATACATCGACTGTTACAAGAACAGTGATAGTAGCGGATACGCTTGCACCGGTTATTACGTTATTAGGTTTGGCGTCAGTAAATCATGAGCAGGGCACCACCTATACTGATTTGGGCGCGACCGCGTCAGATACTGTTGGCGGCACTATTACGGTCACGGTTACAGGTTCTGTCGTTATAGGAACTGCTGGCACCTACACCCTTACATATACCGTGACTGATGCGGCAGGTAATACTGCGACAGCTGTTACAAGAACGGTAACGGTAGCGGATACGGTTGCACCGGTTATTACGTTATCGGGTTCGGCATCATTAAATCATGAGCAGGGCACCACCTACACTGATTTGGGCGCGACAGCCATAGATCCCTCACTAGGATCTGCTACCGTTGTCACCTCTGGCGCAGTCAATACCTCAGTAGCAGGGACCTACACCTTAACTTATACCTCCACTGATAGCGGAGGCAACAGTGCTGTGGCTACCCGAACTGTGACTGTTTCGGATACATTGCCGCCAACCATATCCCTAGCTGGCGCTAGTACTGTGAATGTCGCGAAAGGTGCAACCTATACTGATGCGGGTTCTTCAGCTACAGACTCGCTGGATGGCAGTGTTAGCGTTACTGTCACTGGCTCAGTAAATACCTCGGCGACGGGGTCCTATACATTAACTTATACCGCCACAGACAGTGCAGGCAATACTTCGGTGACTACGCGTGCCGTTACGGTGATAGCTCCAACCGCGCTATCGGGGTTTGCGCTACCTAAAGCAATCAAAGTCATAGAGACGGAGTAAAGGCATGAAATCACTAAAGAACCTTTTGTTATTATTGTGCTCTGTGGGAGCTCCAGTTGTCCTAGCTGTCCCGTTTGATGACGATCCGCAACAGTTTTTTGTGGAAGGGCAGGGGCTAAATGACACAGTATCGAGCCTAAATTTTGTATTGTGCATGGCTGCTGCAACCCGCGCAGACTCCTTTGTCAATGATGGAGCCTATGTGTCTACCTTATATGAGGACGACTGTGATACTGAAGCTGATGCCTCATCTGAGAAGTCTTCAGCAACAGCAACGAGTGCGCAGTCCTCTACTACCGCAGCGTCTGCCAGTGGAGTTAGTGCAACAGGCAAGGCAGCGACTAGGGCTATTGTGAGTGTGGCGCGCGCTGATACTAATTCGCCAGTGGAGGTTAACGCATGGATTCCAGTTGCAGGCAGTGATGGTGATCCCGATGGGCTTGTTTATATGGGTGTCCGTCAAACAGGAGGCGTTACGACTTCGGCTCCCAATGGTAACTTCCAGATGAATTACCAGATGATGGTTAACATACAAGGCGAGGATCGGAATTTTGGAGGCGCTTTTATTCAGGCATCTGAGAGCTTTATCAAATTTAGAGAGCAAGGAGGCTGGTTAAATCTTGTGACTGAAGAACTCTCTAACGGCGATTCTCGCGGTGTCTATCGCGGAGAATATTTTATAGATAATTGTGATAGTAATGGTTGCGAGCAGCCTACGCAGTTGGGCGCCTATTTTCAGTACTACCTTAACTCTGCGGACAAAGCATTTTGTAGCCGACTTATCTCGGCTGAGTTGATAGTCGAGAAGGACAGTGGTCCCCCGACGATTACTGACATCACAGATAATTTAGGTTCCTATTCTGGTTCAGGTATTGTCGCAGGAGAGACTTGTTACAGTACGGACAGGACCAAAGCTACACGTAATGTGCATCGTTATGGTGTTTACATTAATGGTGGAGCAGATGATGGAAAGCGATTGGAAATATCTAATTCAGGGTTTCCTCTGGTTGCCGAGGTTACTGATAGCGATGGTGATCCACTTCGAGTGCATGCCTATGCTGACTATTGGGGTGTATGGGTAGAGCCGGCGGGTCGCGGAGCGATTAATAACTCTACGGTATTTAAGCAAGAGACATACGATGACGGAGAGAGCGCTGCAGATGCTGAGACTTATTATCTCAAATCCACAGATATTCGAATTGAGAAGCGTGATACGACATACTCTGCATTAAATGACCTTGATGGTTTAAGTTTAGTCATGTACGTGGCTGATGACTGGTGGAAGACCGAGTTTACGAGCCTGCTGGGTTCAACTGGAGGATACGAAGAACTAGAGGGAACTTTTGATAAAGATGGCGCCTCTGATGGCTCAGGTCAGTTTACCTTCACTAAGGGGATTAGTTTTAGTTCCGGGTACTCGTCAACAACGCTTTCTTCTCCTATCAGTTTTAGTTCTGCTCAGTGGAAAGCAAAAATGGCCAAAGAGTACGGTACAACATCCGATGATTGGTACTTTAAAGAAATTAAGCAGATGGGCGTTTGGTCTCCCGATACTAGTCAGTGGTATGAAGTATCCGGGGCAGCATTTAGTGCGCCAACCTCCGCCACCAGTTCGGCGGGTGTGCGCACAGAGTCTACATCAATAATCTCGCCAAGTGATATTACGGAGACCCTGTATTGTTTTAGTAATTGTGTTGATGGAGCGCTTGTTCAGCAAACGTTTACTCAGGCCGTAGCTGATGGCGCGTCGAGTGTCGCCACTCCTTTTGCCGACGTTGGTTCTTATCTCAAAAGCGACACCACCGCGACTCAAGTATTTAACCAGTGGGAATCTATGAGTGAAGCGACAGATCAATTCTGGATGGCAGGCAATACACTGCAATCTACTGGTTTTAAGCTTGCTGCCAACGGCGCTGCTGTGACTGATTTTATTAAAGGCGATGTCACATTGCAGCATCATATGCGTATTGGTTACGGCGGTCTCAATAATTATGGTAGTGACGACACACCGCAATGGGTCGCAAACTATCAGTTGCAAGGTGAATTCAGTTCTGAAAACCTAAATAAATTATTGACCGCTAATGGCAGCGATGCGGGCGTAGTACCCGTTTTCAATCTTGATATTAAGTCTATACCTACGGCAGGCACAACAGGCTCAATGAAGCTTAATGTGAAAGTAACTTCGGGTGATTCAGAGACCTATAGTAGTGGTGACCGAGTCCTTATTGCTGAGACGACTGTTAATTACAGTTCAAATGGCTCAGAGTTTGTGGTCACTATTCCAAATGGAGCGGTTGTGGATTTGACTTACGTTACCTCCAGCGGTGGATCGGCTATTACAGCGGACTACACGACGACTTCCTCTAGAAATTTTGCTTACGCAGGAGGCCCTCAAGACTTTGGCTCTGTCTCTGGTCAGTCCGGCCTCAGCTGGGATATCTTTCAGTTATTTTCTGGCCACAGTGGTTTGGGAGCCTTTAATAGTGCAGGTATTGGTTCTTTTTTTCAGGCGGGAAATTATCAAGCGTACGTTGCTACCAGTAACACCAGCTTGTCGATGGAGGGGCCGAATGATGATCGAACGTTTAATAAAATGATGTTTGGCTTTGCGGTGAGACCAGATTCAAACCTTTCTGCGACCACTAATTATTTAAGAGGCGAATTCTATGATGGAATACTAGCATCAGAAGCATACTCTTATAGTCAGGCGTCGGGCGCAATAGTAGATCAAAACAGCCGGGTCTTGACTAAAGGTTCAACCGCTTCTAATGCTTTTGCGGCAATGGATGATCCTAATGCTGCGCTGCAGAATGTAACTTTTCTTGACAGTAGTGGGTGGCAGCAAAGTATTGCTTGGGGAATTCGTACTGGGCAACTTGTTGGCGCTTCAAACCTCTCAAAGATGGAATGTCGAAAAACAGGTAAAGATCAGAGGTATGATTGGCATCCAGTTCTTGGGCGCGATTCGACGGCTCTTCGCTACTGTGAATATCAAATATGGGAGGGGGGCATAGATACCACTTATACAATTTCATTAGAGGCGACGCCTAGTTTTTCTATAACGAATGCAACCACTGGGCAGCCAGTCGTAATTTCTCAGCCGAAGACGATGTATTATAATGTGCCAGGCACATCGGATTCAAATGGGAACCCGGTCTTTGGTGAGGATGCTAATAAGCGGCTACGTCTCGAATATAAGGGTCATGGAGATCTTATGGGCATACCAGGTTATGTTTATGATACTGCATCCGGAGAAAATTTAGGAGAATTTGTAAACAGCTGGGGCTCCACCTATCGCTACCTTAGTCGTTTTACAATCCCGGATGGCAGCTTGATAGAGGACGGGTTGGACAGTACCAAATCATACAAAGTGAAGGCGCTTGATGGAGAAGAGTGGCTAACTAAAGCTGATGGAACTGTAAGTGGGGTAGCCGATGTCAGGGGGCGATATACAAGTCTTTATGGCCTAGGCCTTAGTGACTTACTGGGCGAGGAATACGATGGAGTGCAGGTAGGCAGATCCGATAACAGCTATTATATTGGAGCTCCGCCTACAACGCTTATAAATTCTGGCGCGGCATCTGTTGTTCATGGCGAGGTGTCCTACGACCCAACTCCTTAGGCTTTGACGGATGGACAGTGGACATAAAAAACCTCCTAATGGAGGTTTTTTATGTCATGGTCTTTAAAAAGCATAGCTCACTCCTACGGAGACTTGCCCGTGTGGTTGTGCAAAAAATTTACTGGTTTTACGATTATAAGCAAGCGGGTCCATTCCAAGAAGGTTATGGTGGGATAGCTGACCTCTGAGATAGAATATTACATCATGGCCAGGGTCAAACCAGAGTGCCAGATTTAGTGCGGTATTATTAGTGTAGTTGACTTCATCGACCCCATACTCATAGTCTACTCGATCTATTCGATAGTGTTTGATTGCCAAGCTTGCAGCTATTCTGCCTGTTAACTGGAGTTTGCTACCGAATTCCATAATCAATGCGCGTTCAGTCCAAGGTGTTTGTTGGGGTAGTCCAGAGGAAAGATTATCTATTGTCTCTCCAAAGCTAACGTCCCTATAGGTGGCATTTAGTAACACCGGATCGTCTATTTCTAATAGCTTTGACTTGTAAGACAGGTCAGTCCGCGTTCTTTGTAGCTCGATTTTTTGGTAAAAAGGCAGTCGATCAAAGAGCTCGCCTCTAATCTCTACACCCACGCGATAAGACTGCGCCCGTCCATCAACGGTCATGGCTGGATAGAAGTTCTTCTCGCCGGTGTTTATATACGCAGCACCATCTAAAAGACGAATATCCGCGCCCTCACAGGTGCCGCCAAGAACGAGTCCAGAATGGGAATAACAATCAATCTCTAGGGTATCTTGTTTGATTATAGACGTTGTGAAATTAAGATAAACAGGGAGATCTTTAAAAGATCCAATTCTATAATTAGCATGTAATTGATGTGCATCGCCCGTTGTTTTCGTCTCAAAAGGCTCTACCGTTCGAGAAATAATGGCCGAGGAATCTTTATACTCATAGCCAAGCTTAAGTCTTTCAGTTATTGGGTATAAAACACTTAATTGACTTGCGGTTGAGTGCTCCGGCGTTGATGCGCTATCGACCTTTGAGGCAAAGTCCAATAAGTCTAAAGAAATATCAAAGTAGGAATACTCTGCCGCGATGATAAGTTTGTCACTGGATTCTAGTAATTGAACATTAAGGAAATCTAGATCAGCTTGAGCCGCTGAACTACTTAACATCGCCCAAAAGCACAACCAAGATTTTTTTCGCTTAAAAGACACTGTCACTCCAATACGATAGACTTTAATGCTCAAGTATATAAGCTTTTCTTGTGCAATGGGTAATGATACAGGCATCAGCCTTGGTTCTAATTTATAGAGGACAATATACATAAGGTTGGTGCCCAGGAGAGGACTTGAACCTCCACGCCCGCAAGGGCACTAGCACCTGAAGCTAGCGTGTCTACCAATTTCACCACCTGGGCCTTCTTGTTTGCGCTGATTAAACCATTGAGTAGATAAAAACCGGATGGCTAAATAGCGGCGCGCACTATAGTAATCGGAGATATTTTTGTCAATGGATGCCTTTTGCTAGTTAATCGCGGTATCAGCCGAAAAATACCTGATTTGGTTATACTATTGCTCTTAAGGTTCGATTAACATGTCACCGGAATATTATCGCAGATGTATTAATGTAAATGATGAGCAAAATTTAAGGGTTTTAATTTATGAACAAACTGACGTGCTTTAAGGCCTATGATATTCGCGGACAACTGGGCACCGAGCTAGATGAGTCTGTGGCCTATCGCATTGGCCGAGCTTATGCCGAATTTCTCAAGCCCAAAAATGTCGTTCTTGGGGGAGATATTAGATTGACCAGTGAGTCCCTTAAGGCAGCGCTCAGTGAGGGTATTCGAGATGCTGGTGCAGATGTTCTCGATATCGGCATGGTGGGAACAGAGCAGGTTTATTTTGCCACGTCGCATTTACAGGCCGATGGCGGCATTGAAGTAACAGCCAGTCATAACCCCATCGACTATAACGGCATGAAGCCCATTAGGGAGGGGTCTCGCCCTATTAGCTCTGACACGGGTTTGTTAGATATCAAGCGTATGGCTGAAGAGAACGATTTCTCCCCCATAGATGCTGCACGTCGGGGTGGATATGCGCAGGTTTCTATCATGCAAGAGTACCTAGACCATCTGTGCGGTTACGTTGATTTGCAGGCTATCAAACCTATTAAATTGGTGATGAATGCAGGCAATGGCGCTGCAGGGCCTGTGGTTGATGCCATAGAGGCGCGCTTCAAGAGTCTTCAGCTGCCCATCGAGATCATTAAAATGCATAATACCCCCGACGGGTCTTTTCCTAACGGCATTCCTAATCCCTTGTTGCCTGAAAACCGCGGATCAACCATCGACGCCGTGTTGCAGCATGGCGCGGATATGGGTATTGCTTGGGACGGCGATTTTGATCGCTGTTTTATGATTGATGAAAAAGGTAACTTTATTGAGGGTTACTATATCGTCGGCCTTTTAGCAGAGGCTTTTTTGTTAAAAACCCCGGGTGCTAAAATCATTCATGACCCTCGATTGACCTGGAACACCATCGACGTGGCGGCTAAAAATGGGGGTCAGGCCATTCAGTCAAAGACTGGCCATGCGTTTATTAAAGAGCGCATGCGGGCTGAAGACGCGGTCTATGGCGGAGAGATGAGCGCCCATCATTATTTTAGAGACTTCTTTTACTGTGACAGTGGAATGATTCCATGGTTATTAGTGATGGAACTTATCAGTAGCTCTGGTCGACCGCTGTCTGATTTAGTCAGGGCTATGGTTGAGGCTTACCCATCCCCTGGCGAGATTAATCGCACCATAGCGGACCCTGCCGAGGCGATTAGACAGGTTAAACAACACTATGAAGCAGAAGCCTTGGTCATCGATGAAATCGACGGTATCTCCATGGAGTTTACAGATTGGCGGTTTAATTTACGTATGAGTAATACCGAGCCGGTAGTGCGTTTTAATGTGGAAACCCGCGGTGACAAGGAATTGCTGGAACAACGGCAAAATGAAGTGCTTGCTATACTAGAAGCACAATAATGTGCCAATATCGAAGGTGATATAAGTGGATTGGTTTTTGTTACAGACAAAGTCGAGAGAAGAGCTACGAGCGGCTGAAAATTTGGGCCGCCAAGAGGTTGAATCATTTTGTCCGATGATCCGTGTGGAAAAGATAGCCCGTGGCAAAAGAATCGAGGCCTTAGAGGTTTTGTTTCCCGGGTACCTTTTTGTTCAGTTAGGGGAAGCTTCGGTCTCAGCAACCAGCATTCGATCCACGCGTGGGGTTAGTCATTTTGTGAGTAGTGGTGGCAGGCCAATCAAGGTACCTTCAGGCTTAATTGAGCAGTTACAGCGTCGGGTGTCGGAGCAAGAAGATCAGGTTATGTCTAGCGTGCCCAAGGTGGGTGAGAAAATGACTATTATGGATGGCCCGTTTCGAGGCCTTGACGCGGTCTTTTATCAGCCAGATGGTAATAATAGAGCCTTAGTTTTGGTGACCATGTTAAATCAACAGGTGAAGGCGTCTATTGCGTTTTCAAGCCTTTCTGCAGTCAACGATTCAGTCATTTAAGCCCGATAAATCATCGCTTCTAGTTATCTTGCGTCACATTTCTTGGCACATAGTCTGTGGGTTTAAAGTGACAAAAAATATTTGAAAATAAACGGCCATCTAGCGGGGTGGGGCGACCGTGAATCAGCTTGCCGCTTTCGTAAAAAACCATTTCTCCGGGCGCTAAGGTAACCTGATGGCGTCGGTGATGATGGTCGTCAATCACCAAAATCCAATCTTCGTTGACGTCTTGGTCAATATTAATAATGGCACCAATAATATGCGTGGCCAGCCGATCGCGATGGCATTTTAAGGCCGCCCCATGATGATAGATACGTATACCATAAACATAGGTGGGCAAGAGAGTCTTGCCGCACCAGTCTTCCATCTGGGCTTTAAGGTTGTCGTGAATCTCAGCCCGTAACTCGGTACTTAAATCAATCAACGAGCTACCTTTGGTCGCAGAGGTTGCGGTGTTAACAATAAAATCACCTGGCACCGACTCTTCCTTTACGGTATCTCGGTTAGCCTCATAAAACGTTTGAATCTTCGTAAATAATGCCGCGGGCAATGTTGATTTTGTGAACCCTGTGTCGGTATAAGCGGGGATCAGCTCATTGACGTCTCTATTAAACATGGCAGGCGGCTCTGGCAGACGACTTTTACTGCGGAACCATTTAGTAATAACAGCCTGATAGCCACTGATAACGGGCAAGGTGCGCCGTGCACTTTGCGACTTAGGTGACCCGTCGGGTTCTAGGTTGGACCAAATAACGGCTAAGCCTGTTTGGGGTTTAATCGTACTATTAGGGACTGAAAAGTGAGTTCCTCCGCCGGCTTCTACGTCATTGAGGTATATCAATATTGTGTATGTGCGATGCCCCATTAACTCGTCATGATGGTCCATTTCATGCTGTTCGAGATAATCGATATAAGGTTTTAAGGTCTGGTCTGCACCATAGTACTGCCCTTGAAGAGGCTCAGAATAAGACGCATCTATGCCGATAAGTTTACATAAGCGCAGATCAATCTCTTCTATAAGGCTGTTATTGCTGGAGCCAAGATCACAGGCGCCACCTTGATGAAAGCTATGAGCAGTTACTGCGTTATTCGGGACCGTTGCGCTCAAGGTCTGCTTTATTTCTGTCGCAACCGCTTTACACTCACTAAGGTTCAGAAAGTTCTCTACGGTAAACGCTTGCAGAGCGTCAGAGTCTACTGGTTGCCCATGGGGAATAAACAGCTGGTTCATGTCGACAGCGGGCAGTGAATTTTGTTCTTGCTGTTGTTCTTTGGCTTTAAGGGGATTGACCAGTTTATTGATAGGCAGGCTGGGCTCGAACTGCATCCGTTGATGAATTGCTTCATAAGCAAAGCCTTCATCTAATAGTATTTTGAAAAGCCCATTTTTGTCTTGACCATCATCCACGTTAGTTTGTATCCAGTCTTTCCAGGCCGCACTAAATTCAGTCTTGGTGGTGGGCTCAAACTGCATTTCTTCGCGAATAGACTCATAGGCAAACCCTTCATCGAGCAATATTTTGAAGAGTCGGTTTTTGTCTTGGCCATTTTCTACGTTGATTTTTATCCACGTTTTCCAGTCAGAATTGATCTCTGTCTTCACTATTGGTCCATCCAATCAAAATTGATTTTTGTCTTTAAATTGGATCATAAGATCCGTTTTACTTAAGCCTTTCCAGGCGTATTCACCTCAATATTATACTCTTTAGTCGCAAGGGTTATAGCCCAGATTGACGGATTATTCTAAACGGCATAACCTAAGTGACTCTTGGGATATCAGAGTCAGAGTCAGAAACATGTCTCATGCGTGATTTTATTATGCTTTAATAGTGCTAGGCGTTTTAAATAACTGAGTTAACATCCTATAAATAGTGTTTTTATTTAGTTTATGTGTGACAATTTATACTACTTGGGATAAAATGCGCGACACATCGGCGTTTTACGGTAATTTAAGCAGTAAAACTAACATATTTAAGATCGGGATTGTAAAAACTGCAGGCAGTTCCGTCATTTGGAGATTGTAGGATGTTTAAGAAAAAAGATTTAGCAATTGCAATAGCGCTTGCCATGTCAGTGTCTCAGGTTGGCTTAGGTCAAACACCAGAAGCTGGCGCAGAAGCGCCTGCCGCATCAGTGCCTGCCGCATCAGTGCCTGCCGCATCAGCGCCTGCCGCATCAGTGCCTGCCGCAGCTGGAACGATTGCTGGAGTCTCCACAGCGACTGCAATTGCTGTCGGTGTGATTGGGGCGGCTATCTTGGGTAATGTTGTTGATGGTGGGTCTTCTCCAACACCAACACCAACACCAACACCAACACCAACACCAACACCAACACCAACACCAACGCCTACGCCTACGCCTACGCCAACACCTACACCTACACCTACGCCCACGCCAACGCCA
>Ga0209482_1002051_pt1 | contig 12924 bp, 8 predicted proteins | sample CoawatmetaG10DNA_FD_187512 | JGI IMG/M metagenome (GOLD analysis project Ga0209482, IMG submission 187512) | Marine microbial communities from the West Antarctic Peninsula - Coastal water metaG104-DNA (SPAdes) (version 2) | ecosystem: Environmental > Aquatic > Marine > Coastal ...
CTTTTAGTTAGCCTTTCTCTGCATAGACTAGAGCTTTTTAACTGGTGGCGGTTAAGTTACGTAAAGCTATTGGTAAAAGGTGAGAATCATTCCCTTTTCAGTTTTTGGTAATGTATACTTCGCGACGATTTCTGCGAGTTAGTTTTACTTAACGAAATCAAAAATTCTTTATCTGTAAAGCCCCCTTCAGTATGCCCGGGTGGCGAAATTGGTAGACGCAACGGACTTAAAATCCGTCGGTGGCAACACTGTGCCGGTTCAAGTCCGGCCCCGGGCACCATTACAAATCAATGACTTAACTTAACCTACTCCGCTATCTGCGTCCGGGTTACGTCGCCATGGGACACTGGTGGGACAGTTGCTCAAACTGAACGTCAATGCCAGTTCCTCAACAAAACAGATAAAGCCCTATATATTCTCTTTTTTAGCCTAGGTTTTCAGCCTATCGGGGAGTTTATGGACTATTTGGACTGCCACACAGATACCAGTTCCACTAAGTACATGAGGTCCTGTGCATGAAATCAGTTGAAGCTCCCTCTGACAGGGATCCATTCATGATCCTAGCATCCGGGAGGATTCGGTGTAGCCGATACCAGTTGCCCACAACAACCTTTAGGCAACGAACGCATATTTGGTGCGTTACCGCAACGCATTGTCTGACGGCAATCTAGCTATTTCCTAGTTTTCAAATTACTTATCTGTAATACTATTGGAGCGTTACAGATTCATTTTGTAGCCATTCAATATTTTTGCTTTAAAACTTGGCTAGCTTTACTCAAGAGATAAGGAGGAACCTGATTTTGATTAAGTCAGTCGGCGGCGATCTTTTCATTGTTGATAACAGTAGCTCGGGTTGGACTGGGCTGAGATACCTCGAGCAATGGACTGAAATATCCACAGGCTTTGATATAGCTACTGGTTATTTTGAATTGGGCTCTCTCTTAGCGCTCGATGGACACTGGCAGAAATTAAGTAAAATTCGAATTCTGATGGGTGATGAGGTGACTCAGAGGACCAAAAAGCTTCTATTGGAAACGTTAAAAAGCAAGGCAGAAAAAGTCGTCAATTCCAATCTGGAGTTTGAAAAAGATGAGAACCCTTTTTTAGACGGGGTGCCTGCAATAATCAATGGCTTAACCAGCGGCCAAATTGAATGCAGAGTGTTTAACAGGGGTAAGTTTCACGCCAAAGCCTATATAACACATTCAAAATTAGAAGTGGTAGGGTCCAAAGCTTTGGTAGGCTCTAGCAATTTCACAGCGCCGGGGCTGTCAAGAAATATAGAACTTAACGTTCAAGTACAAGGTCCGAGTGACGTAGCTCAGCTTCAGTCCTGGTACGAGGAGCATTGGGAGCTAGCGGAGGACATTTCAGAGGATATCCTTAAAGTCATAACGCCCCATTTAACGCCCTGGTCACCCTTTGATATTTATTCGCATGGATTAAGAGAGCTCTTTCGAGGTAGAGAGGCTACCTCAAGTGTTTGGGAAGAAAATGAATCCGTAATTTTCCCCAAACTAGACCAGTATCAGAGGGAGGCTTATTGGTCACTGATAAAAATATCAAATCGTTTCGGTGGCGCTTTTCTATGTGACGGCGTCGGTCTGGGTAAAACCTTTGTCGGACTCATGCTTATTGAGCGAATGGTAAGAGACAAAAAGCATGTGGTATTGTTCGCTCCAAAGGGTGCAAGAGAGGGAGTTTGGGATCCCAAACTAAGAGAGCTATTACCTGACCTTTTTGGGTCAGATTTTTCAAATCTAGCGGTTTTTTCCCATACTGACCTGCAGCGAGAGGGTGAATATCCAGATCGGTTCAAACGTATAGCGGAGATAGCAGACGTTGTAATTGTTGATGAGGCTCATCACTTTAGAAATCAGGGCACACAAGGAGACCTTGAGGCTGGAGAAAAGCGGTCGCGCTACTATAAGTTCCTAGATCTTCTGCAGGGCGGAAATCCTAATAAGACCTTAATTATGCTCACGGCGACACCTATTAATAATCGGCTGACTGATTTACGGCATATGATCGAATTATTTACGGGCAAAGATGAAGCGCATTTTTCAAGAACTTTAGGGATTCATAATCTCCGTGCGCACTTCAATCGATTAGAACGTGAGTTAAGGCGGTCGCTTGGTGATGCTGCTGAAAATCCCGGTGAAAATTTGCGGGTTGTCTCCGAGTTTTTGAAAAATGATGAGATATTTGAGAGCCTGATTGTACAACGTAGTCGCGCTTATGCTGTCGAAAGTCAAAAACAAGAATATGGCGTGGCGGCATCCTTTCCGGTTAGAGCTAAACCCCAAGTGGCAGAATACTCAATACGTAAAACGTATGGTGCTCTTTTAGACATAATTGAAAGAGCCTTTAGCCGTGCTTCGCCTTTGTTTAGTTTGTCAGTCTATGATCCGGTTGAATTCTATCTCGGGGACCCAGAGGACATAGACCCTTTTAGACGAACAAGGTTACGCAATGTAGTGACCCTGATAAGAACCCAGTTTTTAAAACGATTTGAAAGCTCGGTGTACTCTTTTGAAACGTCTTGTGATCGGCTTTTAAAAAAATTACTTGCCTTCCAAAAGAAGCATTGTGAGACCCCACATGAGATAAAGCTACTTGAGAGGTGGATTGCACAAAATGAAGACCTTCTCAATTATAACCAAGCAAAACAGCGTGATCTCTGGGATGAGGATGAAGACGATGATCCTGAACTTATTCCAGCAGAGTTATTGGAACGTTGGGAAAAATTAGAGAGGGATGAGTATGACGTCGCCAAAATAATCGATAATACCTTTTTAGATCTAAATGCACTTGTGAAGTTTTTAGAAGAGACTAAAAGATTTAGACCAGAGGATGATGATAAGTTAAAAAAACTGTTTAGAATGCTGAACTCTAAAGAATTTGCCCAAAAGAAAGTAATCATATTTACTGAGTTTGCTGACACAGCTAGATATCTAGAGCGACACCTTAAACTAGGTGGAATCAAGGGCATTGCTAGAATAGATGGAGGATCCTCAGGCCTTCGGTATGATGCAGTTAGGCGCTTTTCCCCCTATTACAACTCTACCTCTTCTTCTGGCCTGGCAGATGAAGGGTTATTAGAAATTAGAGTCTTAATCGCAACCGATGTTCTCTCTGAGGGACTAAATCTTCAGGATTGTACCCGGCTTATCAATTACGATATTCATTGGAATCCGGTACGGCTTATGCAGCGGATCGGTCGAGTAGATAGGCGTCTAGACCCTGAGGTTGAAAAGCGTATCATTGCTGACCATCCGGAAGTCTCGTCAGATCGAGGTAAAGCCTCTTTCTGGAACTTTTTGCCACCTGATGACCTGAATCGCTTATTGAGTTTATATACTACAGTGACTCGGAAGACTTTACTGATATCTGAAACGATGGGGATCGAAGGCCGAAAGCTGCTGACCCCCGAAGACGAATATGACGCCCTGAAGGAATTCAATGCCGGCTATGAAGGTGAGCGATCGTTGTTGGAGAATCTGCACCTCGAGCTGCAGCAAATGTTAAAAGACATACCAGATCTCAAAGATCGATTAGATAGCATGCCGGGAGCAATTTTCAGCGGTCGCGGAGTGCCCAAAAAAGGTACCAAGGGCGTGTTCTTTTGCTACAAGCTACCTGGATGGGATATAGACGCTAAGGATTTCTCAATCGAGAGTGGGCCCTGTAAGTGGTACTTATACGAAACCGCCAGCGGCAATATTTTCGAGGAGATCTCGGATATTGTGGCCTCGGTCAGGTGTGACCCTGAAGAGGTGAGAAAGTGCTTGGTTGCCCCCGAATCGCTCATGGAAGTCAGAGCAAGTGTTAAAAAGCACATTAAGAATACGTATTTAAAAAAGATCGAGGCACCTGTTGGCGTAGATATTAAGCTGATCGCTTGGATGGAAATAAACTGATTTGCGGAGAGTTTAATGAGCAGTGATGCTGTAAAAAAGTTTAGAACGATCAACGATTTTCCCGAATTGGTTACGTATCTTGGTGATGAGTTAGATTGGCCTATTCAGACAGATGACTTTGAGGAAATAACCTTTGACTACTCTGCAGAGGAGTTAGGTCTGGATGCCAAAACGGCACCAAAGTTTTTGGAAATACGTCGACTAAGGCCATTAGATAAAGACCAGCCGTGGGGCATCTTTTTTATACGCTTTGAGGAAAGTAAGCTACCAGTTGTTGCGCTCCGCAGGCTGCTCAGTAAGTTAGCTCTCAAGAAGCGCTCTACCAGTAATAGCGGCGATAGAGCATCTTGGCATGAGAATGACCTGTTACTGATCTCTCAAACGGGCAGTCAAGATGAGAAAAGCATTTCTTTTGCACATTTTGCATCAAATCCAGAGAAGACGGACCTCCCAATACTAAAGGTACTCGGTTGGGACAACGATGATACTGGGCTTAAAATTGATTACGTCATAGAAACGCTACGCGAAAAACTGGTATGGCCTGACGACCCAACCAACAGTGATGCTTGGCGGGCTCAATGGCGAGATGCGTTTACACTTAAAAATCGTGAAGTCATTCAAAGTTCCAAAGAAATGGCGGAACGACTAGGACAGTTGGCTTTAGCAGTCCGAACCCGGTTGCGCGAAGTGCTTGCGATTGAGAGCGAGGAAGGCCCCATTCATAAGCTGATGTCAGTATTTAAGGAAAATCTGATTTCAGATCTTGATACTGACTCCTTTTCAGACATGTACGCCCAAACAATAGCATACGGTCTATTGTCTGCCCGCATCATTAATCCAAAAGCAAATACGGCGGATGCAGCCCATACCCAAATACCAATAACTAATCCATTTCTCAGAGATTTAATGGAGACATTTTTAAATGTGGGAGGCCGCAGCCATAGCAGTGGTGTCGGTTTGGATTTTGATGAATTGGGTATTAACGAAGTTGTTGATTTGCTCGATAATACAAATATGGAAGCCGTTTTGCGCGACTTTGGGGACCGTAATCAAAAAGAAGACCCTGTTATGCATTTCTTCGAAGGCTTCCTTCAGGAATATGATAGTAAAATTAGAAAAGATCGGGGCGTTTTTTATACACCTCAGCCAGTTGTCTCTTTCATGGTTCGTTCAGTGGACGAGCAGTTGCGGACGGAATTTGGATTAGCAGACGGGCTTGCCGATACGACTACTTGGGGAGAGTTAGCCGAACGGACAACGGACTTAAAAATACCAGAAGGCACTTCTCCCGATCAGGCTTTTGTACAAATTCTTGATCCTGCTACGGGCACAGGTACTTTCCCAGTAGAGGTCATTGATCTCATTTATAAAACGATGACCGCAAAATGGCAGTCACAGGGTAATCGAGAAGCTCAGATCAAGGAACTCTGGAACGAATATGTGCCTAAACATCTATTACCAAGGCTTCATGGCTACGAGTTAATGATGGCCCCATATGCTATAGCGCATATGAAAATTGGGCTCAAACTTTACGAGACTGGCTATCGTTTTAATAGCGATCAACGTGCGCGGATTTATCTTACAAATGCACTAGAGCCTGCTCAGGATTTTTCTGGAACTTTAGCGTTTGCTATACCTGCGTTGGCGCGTGAGTCGAAGGCAGTAAATACGATCAAACGCGATTGTCTCTTCACAGTTGTTATTGGAAATCCTCCTTATTCATCATTGTCTCAGAATATGGGTGATTGGATAAAAACATTGGTATCGGATTTTCGAAAAATTGACGGAGTTCCAATACATGAGAAAGGGAAGAGAAACCACCTGCAAGATGATTATGTGAAATTCCTCAGGCTAGGTTTGGCGCAAGTTGAAGAAAGTGGCGTTGGCATATGTGGGTTTATTACAAACCATAGTTATGTATACAGCCCAACGTTTCGCGCAATGCGTAATTATATATCTCGGACCATAAACTTGGGAAAAATAATTGAGCTTAATGGAGATATCAAAAGGGGTGACGCTAAAAAACATCCTGGAGATGAAAATGTTTTTGACATTCAACAAGGAGTGGCTATCGCGATTTTTTGCAACTCTATCGAACAAACAAGTCACGGCCTTGTGGGCTGTACCATATTTGGTGATCGTCAATATAAATATAAACATTTAGAGGGAGGTTTAAGTAATTTAGAATTTACTAATCTTTATCCTACTGCACCTTTTTATTCCTTCCAAGCTGAGCCAGACAGAGAAGATATTTCAGAATATGATTTTTGGCCGAGGCTGGACGCTATAATGCCATTCGGTGGGACTGGAATAAAAACTAATCGTGATGGTTTCTCGATAGCGTTCTCGGAGGAGGCTTTGAGGCAAAGAGTCGCAATTTTCTCGGATGAAAAAATTTCGGATAATACTGCACAGGAACTGCTTGGGCTAAAGGAAAACTATACCTGGAAGATTTCTGACCAAAGACAAAAATTCCGTATGGATCAAAAGAAAGATTGCGTGCGAGATGTTGAATATCGACCTTTCGACACCCGAAAAATTTATTACCAAAAGAATATAGTTTTTAATCCACGTTTTGAAACTATGGCCCAAGCTCGAACGAACAATGTATTTTTGCTTTCCTGTCGTCAGCAATATGGGGAAGGTTTCCAGCATGTTTTTGCGACCAGAAAGATGTTTGAATGCTGTTTGGTTTCTAATAAAAGCAGGGAAATAACGTCGGGCTTCCCTTTGTTCGTCAATCCTCCAATTCATCACGACCTATTACAACCTGCGGCGCCAAAGTTGAACTTCTCTGATGATTTCTTGGCTACGCTAGTCAACTTGCATGTCCTCATACTTGAGGAAGGAGAATTTGACTTAGAACAGCAGACAGACTTTGGTTACCTTATTCTAAGTTATATCTACGGTATTCTTTCATCAAAACAATATCGAGAACGGTATGCGTCGAAACTTAAATTGGATTTCCCACATATACCGTTGGCTAAGAGCCGAAAACTCTTCTTTAGCGTGGCTGAGTTGGGGGCAGATTTGCTACGCTGCCATTTGTTGGAGAATATTGGGTCTGGTATTCAAGCGCCCCAATTTACCGGCCTAGTCGGGGACGAAATTGAAAAAGTATCCTATTCTGATGGAACGGTCTGGATCAATCGGTCTGAAACGGTAGGGTTTCGCGATGTGTCTGAAGATGTTTGGAACTTTTGTATTGGTAGCTATCAAGTTTGCGAGAAGTGGCTAAAGGATCGCCAAGCCAAGACTGGAAAAGCCCCTTGCTCCGGTCGCGTGCTGACCGGTGAGGATATTGAGCATTACCGAAAGATAGTCGTTTCTATCACTGAAACGATCCTTACCATGACTGAGATCGATAAAGTTATTGATGCATACGGCGGCTGGCCAGATGCTTTTGTTACGACTGATCTTTGATAGTCACATAAATATCTAAACACATAAAAATATCACACAAAAATATTTTCGTAACTAGGGAAAATACGATATAGGACGAGAAAAATGACATTTGTTGTCGATGTTGATTATAAATTTACATGCCCTCCTCACGCTAAAGTCGGTATGGCTTTTAGATATGGGCTCGAGATTACTGAAAATGAAGTCTCAGGGTATTTTTTGGGTGGGGATCGTGGAGATGTCCAAGAAGGGCGATCACGGATTAAGTTGCGAATTAATGGAACAAAAATTGTAGCGATTGTAGAAAAGAATATTCTTATTACTGTTTTGCCAGTTAAAGCGATGTTTACTACAAATGAATCCAAACTGCTTAATTCTGCGTTCGACATGATTTACACAATAGATCCTAATTTGTTTACTTTGGCGGATATCGTTGAATGGAGAGCCAAGTGGTTAGAATCTCAGCAATCGCTAAGTTCACGGCCTTTAAATGTCGATGATTTAAGGCGAGAAGTTGGTAGGAAATTGTCCCAGAATAGAGAACCAATTGAAGTTTCTGCCCAAGACTTCGATCCTGAATTGGGGCCGGGTGTCACATGGAAAGAATCGGCTCAATGTGCTTGGGAAGCACTAGAGGATACCGCTAAGCGAGCTGATGAGATGGAAGAGGCTAATAAGCGGCTAGAGGAAGAGTTAGAAAGCATGACGGCGATCGTAAATTCCTCTATTGGTATAGCGCAGAAAGCTATTAATATTGCTGATGCTTGGTCAGACAGTGTAGAAAAAGATAAGACTACCGCTCGAGAGTTTGATATTTCCGACATTGAGAAAGAATCGGTTCAATTAGGCGTTCCCAATATTGGCGATTGGGTAGGCAGAAACTCTAAAAATAAGAAAATTTATCGGCATGAGGATTGCGTAATTGTAAGTATAAGTCTTGCTGAATCTGATAGTGATGGTTGGCATGAGATTATTATTAAAAATGGCGGTCAATACCATGTCTTAACGACTCGATTTAAATCTATCGTCGCTTCCTACAGGCTAGGTGATACTGAAATATACACCGCGAAATATGGGAGTAAAAATTTCCTCGATCACCAAGCGGCCCATGATTAAATGCCTAAGACTTTTGCACCATACATTCAAAATTTAAATAGGGCTTTAAGTTATGAGTACAGCTAAAAGTGACATTGTGACGTGGGAGCTCGTGCTAAAACGTATGGTTGATTCCCACAGCGATGACTTTCTTTACTTAGAAAATAAGGATTGGAGTGAGATTATTAGTAAGGCTGATCCTGAAATCCACGAAGAATATGGGGAAGATGCGTATCATTATGCAATGGAGGCATTTCATGATGTTGCTGGGCACCTATCAGTCGGATGTTTAAACCTTAATTTCCAGCAATCGTTGCATGGGGACGCATGTTGGGTAGATATATATCGTCTCCCTGAGGGGACTAGTATGATAATGAAGGGGGCTACTTTTGAATTAGAAGGCTCTACGAGCCTCGTATGTCGCGCGAAATTGGAGGTTAAGACAATAATAGAGACGGCAAAGGAACTATTGTTAGATAGCTGTATAGATGGGGAGATCCACAATGCAGATGAATCGTCATGCGTCAATCCTGATGTCAATATGGTCTACTCTGGTGAGAGCGAGCTAATATCTAATTGGTGAGCTTTAGAATCGTAAGCCCATAGGCTTATTGTTTGAACTGTTCGAGATATTTAAGATCCTTCTCCCAATGTTCTAATGCTCTTGTGTATGAAATCTGCCGATTAGGGGATTGGCTTCTTTTGTTGCCGATAAAACCGTGCAGGGCCGCTAAAGTCTTTAAGAGACGCTCAGGGCTCGAAGGTGCACCCCATTCGGCAACGTAGTTGCGGTCTAATATTGGAGGAATTGGTGTTTCGAGGACCAGCCCGAGTATTCTTTGCCTAGCAAAGTCATTTTTAATGCCGTCGTCACCAACATGGTAACCAAACGCTGACAAAACACCATCTGCATCCATTACATCAATGCTACCGCCTGTAAGAAATAATTCATTTCGCATGGCAAGCACATCAAAAACCAAATGCTTAATGTTGTCAGCTCGCTTTATATCGGAAGAATTTATACAGTTATGCAGCAGTATTATGAGCTCTTTATTCGATTTGCGTTTCAATAGCTCTAAGTTCATAAAGCATCTCCTGTTTTCGAAATTTTCGGGTGGGAATTACCTACTTTTAGCGCTATAAGCCAAGTCATTCTGCAGTCGTCAAGGTTATATCCCACTAAATCTTTTGCATAACCTTTCTGTCTTTCATTGAAACCGTTCCAATGCTGGTGTGTTGCGCATGCTGCATGAAGTCTTCTGCAGGCTTCGGCTGGCCCGCAAGAAAGCCCCGTAAATAGAGGTCGCTCTAAGTAAATGGCGGTAAAATAGTCCTCTAGTTTTTTTCCGTAACTGCCAGTCTCAGCACCAAATGAATTTTTGCGCCTGGCGTATTGCTTAGCTGGTAGATGAACATTATGTAATCGCCGTGACAACCTTTCAAAGAGAGGGCTCGGAAGATAACGTTCGAGAATCATTGATTCGTGAATTGACCAACAGACTAGGTATTGGTCATTAGCAATCAACTCGTCAGTAAGTATTTCAAAATAATCCGCGAATTCAATTAAAAGAGCCGCCTTACCAAAATAGTGGGCTACGGGCTTCCAGCTTTTAAAGAAAAAGATACTCTTGTATTTTCCACTCTTTCCCTTTACGTTTGGTTTGAAAATTCCTGCCATATGCGGCATGGGAACGGAGCCATCCCTTTTTTTTCCTTCGCCCTCAAAGTCTAAATAGATAGCATTTCTATATTCCGCTGGTGTTAGCGTCTTCGGCATTTGATCCTCGCTCACTAAAATATAGTATGTGAAAAGTTACCTAATCAACGACATGACTGTCTATAACTCGTCGGATGGTATCGGTACGGGCTAGGTTGGCCATGATTAGGTTTTTTTGTATGTCGGCCCCTAAGTCAGCTAATTCCTCGTGCTCTCGTTGCACACGTCTACGATCTACAATAGAAGCCAGTATTCGCTCTTGGCCCAGCAAAGCTTGACGGCTAAACTTCACTAAATTTACCCCTGCTGCATACATATTAGTAAAGTCATTTAGGAGCCGGTCGACTAGATCACTAGCGATTGGAGCATCTAGTCCTAATTGATCGACATAGGCTCGACAGTAATTGAGAATTACCATTGGCGTTGGCCTCATAAGAGACTCTGCTACGTCAAAATTTTTAATAATTCGGCGCCGTCCTGTAAAGCGAGACTGATCCTTTAGCCTTATCGCTTCATAGGTAAGATAAATACCACGATCCCACTGCTCTAGTAAGTCGTCATCATTCAGGATGTTTGAGCGTTCTCTAATAAATTCTATTTCTTTATTCGCCATTAACTCCTCGCCAGCAATTGGCATTCCGATTCTTGAGTACAGGAATCGTTTATTCGTGTTTTTGGTAGATTGTCTACAGAACCCTGTGATATATGCAAGCTCATGCCTGACAAGCTGCTGGGGTAATCCTTTCTGCCTGGGAACATCTTTGCGTATATGTTGGAACATTAGTGCTATTTGTCTCTTAAAGCTTTCTATCTCAGCGAGAACAATGTCGGAAGGGGCGTTCTCTTCACATTTGTAGACAATCAACGTCGCTAGCCAATAAGCAGTGTTTAAACGGGCAGACTGCTGGGCATATAATATAAATTGTTTCTGATCTAGAGATTTAAACCACATATCAACTCCATCAAAAGTTAGCCATAAAAATGTGCCTTATTATTATTACGGTATTTCGATTTCTTTTGTCAAGCATGTTTTTTACTTCTTTATGAGATATGGCCGAGATTACACGTTTGGGACTTTATGGAGTGGGGCTCCTGATATCTGTAAAGAGACTCTAACTATTTGGCATTAGATTTGAGCAGTTATACAAAATAATGGAGCACTAGCACGGGCAACTGACATTTTTAATTGTGGCTGCGTAGGGTTACATTGCTGATGATTCCTTCGCTGGCAATACGTATTTTAAGTCACAGTCATAACCTGTCACAATTTATCCATAACAAATCACGAGCCTGCCATTCCGGTGCCACAAGCATTTGTTTATATATCTCCCTGTTAGACACCATAAATCAATCTCAATGGAGAGATAATATGAAAGCTTCAATTAAAGCATTACCTTTTATTCTTATCGCTGGAATGACCCATCAAGTAACACAGGCTGAAACCAAACAAGCGGAGGGCTCGCAAAGCCCAAAGCAAGCAATTGCCGTTATGTCTTCAGGCATCATCGGCGGATTACTTGGGGGCCCAATTGGGTTTTTCGTTGCCGCCGTTGGCGCAGACTTGCTCGTCGACAACGAATCAAGCATCGTAAAAGAGACGCTACCCGACGAGAATATAAAGAGGCTTGTGACTGTTGAGCCGCTTATCGCGTCAAGTATTGACCTAGCTCAAGCATTACCCGTGCAGCCTCTTAACAAGACAACAACCTTAAACGCAGAGAATGCAAAGGGTGAATCGGCTGTTGAGGCAACCGAGGTCACTCTGGCAGCCATCAATATGGATACCAGTACTAAGACGTCGACATTATTAAAGGACGAGTCAGCGCTAGTTATTAATAGCGACAATGTAGGTATCACTTTGTTATTTGGTAGCAGCCAGCACGCTGTGAATGATTTAATGAATGAGCAATTGTTGGCCTTGAGCAAAGTGCTTAAAAAATTGCCCGACGACTTAATTCAGATTGACGGGCATGCTGATCCGCGCGGTGCAAGTGATTTCAATTTAGACCTATCACAGCGTCGAGCCGATGCAGTTGCTAGTGCGTTAGCTGCTCAGGGTATTGATCGCGCTCGTATTGTGATCCGCTCATTTGGAGAGACCAAGTCTTCCTCTTCTGAACATGACTATGAGGCACACATAGCAGAGCGCTCTGTGGACGTATCGCTGAGGCCTGTCTTGACGAGTTCTATAGTTAGCGAGGATCGTTTTTCGTCAGAGGCCTACAGTCCAATCGCTCAGAACAAGCAATAGAGGTACTGTTAAAAGCGTCGCAAGGCGCTTTTACTTCTGTCTGGTCTTATCGCGGCAATGAAACACAAAAACTGACACCACTCTTATCAGTTAAATTACTTGCTGTGACTGTCCCCCCATGATGCTCTGCAATCAATCGCGTAATAAATAAGCCTAACCCTAAGTGCGTCTTTTCATCACTGGTATCACGGTAGGTGACTAGTTGCTGAAATAAGGCCTCATTGTTGCCATCTGCTAACAAAGGCCCTGTATTAATAACCTTGATTCGCACTTGTTTTTTGTCTTGCTCTAAAGCCACTGTAATGGTGCTACCGGAAGGACTAAAATCCACAGCATTATCAACAAGCTTGTCGAGCATTTGGATTAATAGTTCTCCCGAGCCATTAATGACTATTTTGTCGGCATGCTCCGGCGAGTTACAGACAACCTTATGCTGCTGGTATATTTTCCCGTAGGCTTTGCAGACGTCAGTTATGAGCTCCCTTACATCAAGTATTTCAAATTCTGAATATTGTATTGCCTCTTCAATTTTTTTTGCC
>Ga0209482_1002054_pt1 | contig 12910 bp, 11 predicted proteins | sample CoawatmetaG10DNA_FD_187512 | JGI IMG/M metagenome (GOLD analysis project Ga0209482, IMG submission 187512) | Marine microbial communities from the West Antarctic Peninsula - Coastal water metaG104-DNA (SPAdes) (version 2) | ecosystem: Environmental > Aquatic > Marine > Coastal ...
TACCACTTGAAGAGTTACCAATAAGCAAATCACAATGTTTCATGGCGCTTAAATATTTAACTTGTCCAAGGTTTTTCACCACTTTATATTTTTTTGGATTTAATTTACAAAACTTCTCAATACTTTGATTAATTATTCTTCCGCCAAGATCAGCATTTGCATAGGTAAATATGATATTAAAATTAAAAGTAGCTAAAACTTTAAAAATACTTACTAAATCGCCTTCAATATTAGTCTTTTCGAGCGTTACTGGATGATAAGTAAATAAAGCACAGTTTGGAGTCATCATCCACATTAATTCATCCTCTAGTTGACTTTTTGTTAACAGAGGGAGATTGATAATATTATCAATTCCTGGAGCTCCACTATTAAAAACTCTTATTGGATCTTCACCCATTTGAATTACTCTTAATCGATATGTCTCTGTGGAGCAGAAATGCAAATAACTCATTTTTGTAATTGAATGTCTAATCTGCTCATCAACTGCACCTTCAGTAATTTCTCCACCATGAATATGTGCAATAGCAATATTCATTAACATTGCCGAAGAAGCAGCTGCGAGTGTTTCATATCTATCACCTAATAATAAAACTAAATCTGGCTTCAACTCCTCAAAACTTTCAGAAAGAAGCAATAATGCTTTGGCAGCTGACTTTGCAATAGATAAGGGTGTATCTGATAAATAGAGATTATCAATTTTTTTATCAATAATAAACCCATCTTCTTCAATTAGTTTATAAGTTGAGCCCAGCTCATCCGAATGATGAGAAGAAGATGTAATTAATTGAAGATCAAGCATTCTAGATTCTTTTATTTTAATCAGAATCGGATAAAAAAGTCCATACTCTGCGCGCGAACCTGTGACAACACAAATTTTTCTATTCATAATAAGTCATCTAAATTATAGTCTCGCTTTGCAGCCTTGCCAATAATTGAATCCCATTTCATTGGACTTATTCCACTTCCTGGCCTCTTAGTAGTTAAATTTTCATTAGAAAAAACTTCACTTTTTTTTATTTTTGTTTTTGCGACAATAGACTTTCTAGCTATCTCTATATTTGGCTTTTCACTGTCAGTTAGGTCCTTTACCTTACTCCCCAATGCTAGCTCAATATTTCTTATTGCAGCAACCATAGACTTTAACTCACTTGCATCTAATGAAGCCACATGATCTGGTCCATCCATTTTTTTATCAAGGGTAAAGTGCTTTTCGATAACCGTTGCCCCTAAAGCAACAGCTGCAATATCCACCTCAATACCTAGAGTATGGTCACTGTAACCCACAGAAATATCAAATTTATCACGTATTGTTTGCATTGCCATTAAATTAACATCCTTCATAGGTGTTGGATACATTGTATTTGCATGCAAAACTGTAATTTTTTCTTTTGACGTGCCTGCATTTATTAAGATCTTTAGCGCTTCACCAATTTCTTTAAGATTTGACATTCCAGTTGAAAGAATTACTTCTTTATTAAATGAGCCAATGCGCCTAAGATACGGAAGATTTGTTATCTCACCACTAGGAATTTTAAAAATCTTTAGATTTAGCTCAGCTAACAAATTAATACTTTCAATATCAAATGGAGAGGAAAGAAAAGTAATACCTTTTATATTGCAGTAATCAATCAAATTTTTATGATCATCAATGCTTAACTCTAGTTTTTTAAGCATATCAAATTGAGATTCATTAGAGTTATCGTTCTGCTTTTGATATTCAGCTTTTTCAGTATCTCTTATTACAAAATTCTCAGCTTGAAAAGTTTGAAATTTAACTGCATTAGCCCCCGACTCTATTGCAGCATCAATAAGTTTGTATGCCAATTTAATTGAACCATTATGATTTACCCCAGCTTCAGCAATAATAAATACGCTCATTTAACAAGCGCTCCAGCTTTAATAAAACTATTTTTTTTAATTACAATAGAATTATTAGTTACTGCTCCACTGCCTATAAAGCTTCCTTCACCAACTTCTACATTGCCATTAATGGTTACACTAGTTGAAATATGACAATGTCTATGAATTATAGAATCGTGCTCAATTAAAGCCTTTGAATTAATAATGCAATTATCACCAATAACAGCATTGGCATTAACTATGGCATCATGCATAATAATTGAACCATTACCGATAACTGCATGCTTAGAAACATAAGATCTAGGCGAAATAATACTAGGCAAAATAAAACCAGACTTCATTAATAGACTGAATATCTTAATTCTTTTTTCTGATGTGTGAATTTGACCAACAGCTACGATTGCATATTTATAGATTTTTGAAAATCTATCTACATCTAAGTCATCTCCAATAACTTCATATCCTAAAACATCAGATCCAATCGTTTTAGCAGTTCCAATAATGCCAGCAATTTTAAATTTTCCTTCTTGCTCAATAACATCAATAACGGATTTACTATGACCACCATCTCCAATTAATAAGATCTCTTTCATAATGCTTTAACACTACTAGGAATATTAACCACTCTTTCTTCTAACCATTCTGAATTTTTCAGGTTACCACTTTGACAATTTTCAAAAATAGATAATTTATGCATTAAAGTCCAAATTGGACGAGTTCCAATACCATTAGAATTTGTTTCTTCTAGAAATAAATCACGATGCTTCTGGTCTTTAAGGATTATTGTATTTAACCAATAATTTGATTTAGAATTTTCAGGCTCCTTAATAAAATGAAAATCTTTGTCAGAAAAAAAATCCTCATAAGCTAATGCAGTTTCTCGCTTATTATTTAAAAAAACTTCTAAATTTTCAAGTTGTGCAAGCAACAGTGCAGCATTTAAATTTGGCATACGGTAATTATAGCCAACCATATCGTGAGTATATTCCCACTTATGTGAAACTTTAGCTGTTGTAGTCAAATGCTTGGCTCTTTTAGCTAATTCTATATCATTAGTAATAATGCATCCTCCACCACCAGCTGTAATAATTTTATTTCCATTAAAACTGAGCGCACCTAAAGAACCAAAGGTTCCTGTATGTTGTCCTTTATAAAAACTTCCTAAACTTTCTGCAGCATCCTCAATTAAGATTATGTTGTATTTTGAGCAAATTTCTAGAATTTCCGAAATCCGGCACGAATGCCCAAAGGTATGCATAGGAATACAAGCCTTAATTATTTTTCCAGTATTTTTATTAATGCATTGATGGTCTTTAATTAATGTATTTTTCTCCAAAAATGATTGTAATGCTTCAGGAGACAAGCCAAGAGTGTCTTTATCAACATCTATAAATATTGGCTTTGCACCACAATAACTTATAGCATTGCAGGTTGCTATAAAAGTTAATGGCTGAGTGATTACCTCATCCCCTTGGTTCACACCTGACATAAGAAGAGAGACATGAAGAGCTGAAGTTCCACTTGAAGTGGCAATTGCATAATTGGCACCTGTATAACGAGCAATTTTTAATTCTAATTGTTCGACAAACTTTCCTGCAGAAGATACAAATGTTGAGTCGATACACTCCCCTAGATATTTTTTTTCATTACCAATAAAAAGAGGTTTATGCAAAGGAATATTTCCCTCCTTTGCATATAAAGCTCTTACAAAATTAATAACATCATCAAACATTAAAGAGGTTGGCTTTATATTGTTTTAAATTTTCTGACATAGTAATCCAATCAATTGTTTTTTGAAGCCCTTCCTTAATATTAACTCTTGGAGCATATCCAGTAAGTTTTTTAATTTTGGTATTATCACACCAAAGTCTATATACTTCTGATTTTTCAGGCCTCATTCTTTCATTATCAGTAATAAAATTAACATCACTGCCCATTAAATCTTTGATTAATTCTAAAGTATCAAAAATACTAATTTCAAAACCAGATCCTATATTTATAGTTTCACCGATTGTTTGATCATTTTCAGCAATCGAAAGTAATCCTCTACATGTATCCTCAACAAAGTTAAAATCTCTAGTTGGTGAAGTATCTCCTAATTTAATCTCTTTCATACCATTGGCTATTTGAGTAATGATAGTAGGAATTACTGCACGAGCAGACTGCCTAGGTCCATAAGTATTAAAAGGCCGTGCAATTGAAACTGGCAAATCAAACGAATTAAAGAAACTTAGTGCCATTGCATCTGCCGCAATCTTTGATGCACTATAAGGAGACTGAGCCTGTATAGGGTGTTTTTCATCTATAGGAACATATTGAGCTGTTCCATAAACTTCACTAGTTGATGTATGAATAACTCGAATATTACCATTTTCTTTTGCTGCTTGACAAATGTTAAGTGTACCTTTGATATTTGTATCTACATAGCTATCAGGGGCATCATAAGAGTAAGGAATAGCAATTAAAGCGGCAAGATGAAAAATGATATCAACATTTTTTACTATTTCTATACAATAATGAGAGTCTCTAATATCACCACTTAAAATTTCTATTTTATTTTTACAATCAACATTTTCTAACCAACCCCAATTATTAAATGAATTATATTGAGAAAGGGCCTTTACTTCATAGCCTCTTGAAAAAAGTAGCTCGACAAGATGGGATCCAATAAATCCATCAGCACCAGTAATAAGAACAGTTAAAGTTTTCATGTCAAAATTTAAATAACAAAATTATAATACCAAGACTCAGAGCAAAACACAAAAATAAATATCATCATGGTAATTAAACATTCCCATATCTACTATTTTTAATCATTGTGTAGCCCTTAATAAGTTCACCAATACCTCTGTCGAGAGAAAAATCAGTTTTAAACCCAGTTGCCTCTATCTTCTCATTAGATACAATATAATTTCTTTGATCAGGATCTTTTCCAATCTGCTCATCAATATAAATAAAATTTGGAAGCTGATTTTTAATAATTTTACATAGTTCTTTTTTAGAAACATTTGCTTCAGATAAGCCAACATTATAAATTTCACCTTTCATTGAATCATGGTTGTTTAATGCATGGCGAAAGACTCTAGAGACATCCCTAACATGGATATAATTGCGCTTAAAATGACTCTCAAATAAAACAACAAATCCATCATTCACAGCACGATATGTAAAATCATTCACCAATAAATCAACTCTCATCCGAGGTGACATTCCAAAAACCGTTGCCAATCTGAAGCTAATAGCATTCTGTTGTTGCATTAATTTCTTTTCTATTTCAACTTTTTCAATAGCATATTGTGAAATTGGCCTTAATGGTGACTCTTCGTTGCAGTAATTGCCTGCGTCTCCTGTACCATAAGCACTATTGGTGGTTGGCATTAGCACGATCTGGTCTTTTGAAATCAAACTAATCATCATTTCAATTGCATCATGGTTAATTGTAGTCGCACCAACTGGGTCTAAATTGCACAAAGGAGCTCCAACAAGAGCAGCTAAAGGAATGATAACATCCGCTGACTTCATGAGAGGAGATATGACAGTCTTCTCACGAATATCACCTTTAACAATTGAAAAATTTGGATGATGACAGCAATGATTGAGACTTGACTGCTTAAACATAAAGTTATCTAAAACTGTAACCTTATGCCCATCTGAAAGTAAATCAGGGACCATTGTAGAGCCTAAGTAACCTGCACCACCAGTTACTAAAATATTAAATGACATACGAAGTACCCTCCTTAAGTAGAAATAAGTATTTTAGGTTATTTTAAGTGTTATTCTGGATAATTAATGAAACTTCAAAAAAGTTAGTTACTCACTAAGGATTTTGTGGGCTCTAGAGTAGTCTGCAGGAATCCCAATATCAATAAACTTTCCAGAATATTCTTTGCCAAAAAGTCTGCCTCCTAACGAAAGAAAAGAGGGCAATAGTTGATCTTCCAATGATGTTTTTATACCTAACTTTAAATTAAGCTTATCAATTACATAAGGGTCAATTAAATAAACTCCACCATTAACTAGTAAATCAAAAAAAAATTCTTTAGACTTTAAGCTAATAACTTCTCCACTTTTTGCTAACTGAACACCCATATATCTTTCTAATTCATTTGATCTAAATAATGAAATAGTCCATTTTGAATTATTATTATTATGAAATGAATATAAATCATCAAGTCCAACCTCAAAAAAAGTATCTCCATTAAGCAGTAAAAATGGCTCATCTAAGTTTTTTGAGGCAAGTAATAAACCTCCTCCAGTTCCAAGAGGTTTATTTTCAAAAACATAATCTATCTGGGCAGATCGATAAGTACTTCCAAAATGAGATGTAATTACTTGGTTTAAATGCCCAACTGAAAGAATAAATCTAGAAATTCCTTGATCAATCCAATAGTCCATCTGATACTCTAAAAATGGTCTATTCCTAATTGGAGCCATAGGCTTAGGAACATCTTTAATAACTCCATTTAAACGGGTTCCTAATCCACCTGCAAGAATAATGGCAGTTGAAATCATATTTTATACATTATTCAACTGAATTAATAATGTTACATATATCATCAATTTCTTCATCAAGTAGATCTGGAAAATTTCCAATATAAAAACCATAAAAATGAATATGTTCTGTCTCAGGAAAATTTAAGTAAGCTCTATCTGCTAAAATATCTTTAATATATGGTTGTCTTGTCTGATTTCCTCCTCCAGCGCTGCCCCTTCTATATTCAATTCCAGCTTCAGTCATTTTAGACATTAATCTCAATACAAAATCATTATTAGGTTTTTTTAGAATCAAATTAAAAGCGTAATTGCTTGATCCTTGTAATTTAAAATCTGTGCGATACTTATTTGAATCTAATTGACTTATAAATCTATATAAGTTTTCAGTCCGGCGCATAACAATAGCATCAAGTCTTTTCAGTTGACTAATCCCCATAATTCCACCTATCTCATTGTTACGAACATTATAAGCAGGATAAGAAAAAATAAAATCTGGATTAAGATCAGGGTTTTCTTTACGATAAGTCTTTTGAAGTTGAGGATCATTTGATTCACGAACCATACCATGAGATCGAAGCATTCTTAATTGTTGATAAACTTCATCATCATTAGTACAAATCATTCCACCTTCAATAGTACTCATATGATGAGCATAGAAAAATGAAAAATTAGAAATCCAGCCAATGCTCCCTGCTTTTTTATTATTATGAGTTGCTCCATGAGACTCACAAACATCTTCTATTAGTGGGATATTTTTTAATTTCAGATAGTCAATTAACTTATCAGTTAAACCATCAAATCCTTGAGCATGAGTTAAAAAAATAGCACGGGTATTGTCAGTTATCTTAGCTATTACCTCTTTAGAGTCCATTGCCAACGAATATGGATTAGTATCAACAAAAATTGGCGTAAATCCATTTTGTAGGACGGACGATATATCAGAAATCCAAGTAAGTGAAGGAACAATAACTTCTCCACCCTCGGGGTGTTTAATCTTAAGTACTGCCATTGTTAGCAGATTAGCTGAAGAGCCAGAATTAACAAATACGCTGTGTTTGACTCCCAGCCACTTTGACCATTCTGTTTCAAATTGCCTAACATATGGTCCATTAGTTAATATTGGATCGTCTTTTTTTAAATGCTCAATAACTGCATCTAAATCTTCACGCAGAATGTTATTTCGCATTAATGGATATTTCATAATTTTTCCTATAAACTTCTAATAATAAAAATTCAAAATAACTAACCATCCAGAGCCTACTATGGTTTTGAGGAGTGGTCAAGCCCAATTATCTGCTGATTAATGAATCAATCTTAATTCACTTTTAATTCACGCTAATTAGAAAAAAATTAATATACGTAACTTATTACACACCTTCAAATAGATAGAAGTATTTTTTCAGCATGACCTCCATCATATGGATAAAACTAAATTAACAATAAGCTAATTTCTTAAGATTTCATTTTTTAAAAAGAGAAGAAGTTACAGTTAATAATTTATTCAAGCTATTTTTTTAATCAGCTCTTTCAAAGCTAAGGAGGTGCTTTCAGTGTCAATAGAATATAACTTATTTAAATACTCTCTGTCTCCATTAACTACCTCAAAATTATCTTCTATACCCACTCTTTTTACTGGCATACAAATCCCTTTATCGGCAAGCATTTCTAGAATAGCTCCACCAAACCCACCATCAAGCATTTGCTCTTCAAGTGTTAAGATAGCTTTATATTCTGATAAAAGATTCGGCAACGAGGAGGTATTCAAAGGCTTTATTCTAAAAATATCTATAACTCCTACATCAAGTTCATTTTTCAAAAGTATATTTCGAACTTCAATTGCCTTATGTGTCATGCAGCCACTCGAGACAATAGCAACATCCTTACCCTTATGAAGAGAGACATAACCATTATCAAAATGATTTTCTAATTCACTCCCATATAGTTCAGGCTGTGGATTTCTCTCAAGCCTAACATACGTAAATTTTGGATTATTAATACATTCTCTTGCTATATATGCAGCTGAATCTGAATCCACTGGAGTTAATAAACGTATTCCATTTAATGCCCTCATAATTGCAATATCTTCAGTTGTAAAGTGTGTCAATGTTGCATGATCATAGCCCAATCCAACTCCAACTGCAATTAAAGTAATAGGTAGCCGCATTGATGAAATAACAGCCTTAGTTTGCTCATAGCATCTAGTAGTAATAAATGGTGCCATTGCATAAAGAAAGACTTTTTTACCCGTTAAAGCCAAGCCTACAGAAACATCAACCATATTTTGTTCAGATATACCAGCATGAATAAATTGATCTGGCAGATTCTCTCTAAAATCATCTAATGCTGCAGCACCAAAATCCGCGCTAATAAAAATGATATCCTTATCACTTATTGCTGACTTATAAATTTCATCAATAAAGGCATCTCGCATTAATCTACTTTTTATCATATTAATAATCCTATTCTTTAATCGAATTAAACTCTAAATCTTCTCTTGCCTTTAGAATCAAAGCATCATCTGGCATTCTATTATGCCAAACCGCATTTCCTTCCATAAAAGACACACCTTTTCCTTTAACTGTATCAGCTATTATAGCAATCGGTTTCCCTAAAGATTTTTTTGATGAGTTAAAGCCGTTCATAATGCTTTTGTAAGAATGCCCATCAACATTCTCAACATGCCAACCAAAACTTTCCCATTTTTTTCCTAAATCACCTTGGTTTAATAAATCTTCTGTTTTTCCAAGAATACACAAATGATTAACATCCACAATCACAACTAAGTTATCAAGCTTATGGTGTGACGCAAACATTGCCGACTCCCAAATTGACCCTTCATAACATTCACCATCACCAACTATTACAAAGGCTTTATTTTTCTTATTATTATTTTTTGCGTTTAAGGCAATTCCCGCGCCCATACCAACTCCATGGCCCAATGATCCAGAGATACCTTCAATTCCAGGTACTCTAAAATCTGCATATAAGCCAAGAATCCCATTAGACTGAGTAAATTTATCTAATTCACCCACTGGAAAAAATCCATAATCTGCTAATATTGGATATTGCGCCATTGCAGCATGTCCTTTACTAACAAAAATATAGTCTCTATCTACGTTTTTAGGATCATCCTGAAAAATCTTTGCAATACCACCATAATATAATGATACTAATATTTCAACCATTGAAAAACACGATGGAATGTGCCCACTCTTTTGTTTCATTGCCATTTCAAATAATGATTTTCTCAACCACTTAGATTTACTAAATAAATTTTTATACATTTGTATTTTTCCTTAAAAAATATTAAATTCTGCTTAGTCGCCTAAAATTTTTCTCTTTAACTTAACACTTGTCATTTTCTTTATATTCTCAACAGCTTTTATTCCAAATTTATTTTCAATTCTTCTTAAAAAAGGCTCATAAGAATGATAAATCGTAAAACATTTATCTCTATACTCTAAAACCTCTTCTGGAGCTAAAAACTCAGTTGGCAAAGGCTGCGTATTATAGGCATGAAAAGAATATCCTGCATAATTATCAGGAAGTTTATAGCCCATTTCAATTGCTGTCTTATAAAGTTGGCTTCCAGGAAGGGCCATCGCAGCATAAGTATTCCATCCTGAGGTACACAGATCCATACTTAAATCGAAGGTTTTTTTCATTGTTTCTTTTGAGTCTTTTGGAAGACCAAAAATGTAATTTGCCATTACTTCAATATCAGCTTCATGAACTTTTTCAATAACTCTTGTAATGTTTACATCTTCAAACTTTCCTTTTGAAACTTCAAGTCTAACCGACTTATCTCCACTCTCAATTCCAAGGCATAGCCACTTAATTCCTGCCTTACGAACTAAATTTAAGATACCAGGTCTTCTTATTGTATCTATTCTAGAGTAAGCCCACATTCTTAGGCTATCATCAGTATTTCTTTCTGCTAGCTTTTCACATAATGGAATATAATATTTAGGATTCAATAGAAACATCTCATCAACAATTCTTATTGTTTTTACACCCATTTTTATTAATTTATCAAACTCTTTAATAACAAATTCAGTAGGCCAGTATCTCATTGAGCTATAGTTTCCTGCAACACCAATTGGATCATTATCATTTCTATTAATCATATTAATCATGCAAAATTCACATTTAAATTGACAGCCAAGTGATGTTTGTATCGCAGCATAGGGAGATCTTTGATTAAAAGCATATTCTGCATGCCACATTGGTGACCTATATAAATCAAATGGCTCTTCATTAAAAGGCAACAAATCCCATGCATAACCAGGTAAATCAGTAGACAATAGCTCTTGAGGGACAACTTTTTCAGGTGGAGTCAACTGTACTTTATCAAAATCCCTAAACCCAATTCCATTTACTTTACTAAGAGTAACAGGATTAATTTTTTCTAAATTTAATAGATTTCTTAATGAATAAACTCCTTCATTTGTGCATACGATATCAATACTCTTTTCCTTTTCAAGAGATTCAATAGGAAGCGCCTGAACATGAGAACCAATATAAATAATTGGTGAATTAATTTTATTTGATTTAATTAAATTAGATAATGCAACTGCTCCACTCATACTAGTTGTACCCGCATTAACGTTTTGACCATAAACAACAAATACAATTAATCTTGGGTTGATTTGAATAATTCTGTCTAGGGTTTTTTTATGAGATATTTTTTCAGCAGTTACATCTAATATTTTTACATTATGACCAATAGACCTAGATGATTCAGCTAAAAGTAGGGCCCATGTTGGAGTTTCAATTGCAGAGTAATCTTCTGATAAATCCTGGTAGACGCCTTTAGCATTTCCAGGAACAATAAATAGCGCATCTGTCATATATACTCTTATCCAATCTTATATAAAATAATAGCTTTCATTTTATTGTTTTTGATAGAACTATTCAATCAGAATAAAATATAAATTTATTAAAAAAAACTTCCATCCTAAATCAATAAATTTTTATGAAAATCCTCACCAAGTACCACCCCTTAATAATAAGATAAATATCTTCAGCATCTACTAATCTAACAACATTAATATTTTTAAGATTTTTGGCTTAATTTTCAAAAGAAATTAAAGATGATTTATCTATAATTTGTAGATCAAGATGGAATTAAAATAATTATACAATACTAAGGTTAAAGTAATTTTTTATATTGATATAGTTCACTTATTGTTTAAATACCATTTGTATACGTTCTCTATGCCTTCATCTAGATTTACTGATGGCTTCCAATTCATAGATTCAATTCTAGCACTATCAAGCAACTTTCGAGGAGCTCCATCTGGTTTAGTTTTATCCCATTTAATACTTCCAGCATATCCTACTATAAAACTAATTTTATCCGCTAGTAATTTTATTGATATATCCTCTCCAACTCCAATATTAATTGGCAACTCCTCATTCAAGTGAGAAGTATTGAGAACAACCAAGCAGGCTTCAACTAGATCATCAACATACACAAATTCACGTTTTGGCAAGCCAGTCCCCCAGAGAATCACATTAGGCATTTTTTTTTCTTTAGCAGTATGAAAACGACTTATTAACGAAGAGAGAACATGTGCATTGTTTAGATCAAAGTTATCGTTGATACCATAGACACTATTAGGAATAATTGGAATAAATGTCACAGACTTGCTCTGAGTATTAAGTGCATTACACATTTGTAATCCTGCATATTTAGCTATAGCATATGCAAGGCTTGTAGGCTCTAATTTTGATGACAGAAGCTGTTCTTCACTCATTGGTTGTTTTGTATCTCTTGGATACATACAAGACGAGCCAAAGAAAATTAGTTTCTTAGTATGGTTTTTTTGAGCAGCAGAAAAAGTGTTAAGTTGGATAGAAAGATTCTCAAAAATAAAGTCGGCTGGAAAATCTCTATTTTGTAAAATTCCTCCCACTTTTCCAGCTGCTAAAATTACCACTTCAGGTTGATTTTTTTTAAAAAAATTATCTGTACTTTCAGCACATGATAAGTCAAGCTCTTCCCTGCCTCGAGTAATAATATTATTATAGCCATTTGCTTTAAAATATCGTATGAATGCAGATCCAATAAGGCCTTTATGCCCAGCAACATAGATTTTATGATCTTTATGTAGATTAAAATTCACAGTTTATTTCCAGCCATTTGGTTGGTTAACAACAATTTTTGATCCACTATTTTCAAAATTAAAAGGAACTAAAGTAAGTCCACTAAGAGCATTTTTAACATTAATTTGGTTTTCAGGGCTTACAAAAAATAATATAAAGCCACCACCACCTGCCCCTAAAATTTTTCCACCAATTGCACCAGCCTTTATTGCAGCAGCATAGCACTGGTCAATTTCTTTATTAGAAATTTTATTAGATAAGCTTTTTTTATTCTTCCAAGCCAGATTTAATAGCTTCCCAAATTCTTCTATAGGAGTTTTAGGATTCATAAGAATTTTTGAGCCTTCATCCACCATTTCATGCAATTCATGCATCTGAGAAGAGCAATTTTTCATATTTGATAATTGACTTTCAGTAATTTCTGACGAGAATCGAGAAACACCTGTAT
>Ga0209482_1002055_pt1 | contig 12908 bp, 8 predicted proteins | sample CoawatmetaG10DNA_FD_187512 | JGI IMG/M metagenome (GOLD analysis project Ga0209482, IMG submission 187512) | Marine microbial communities from the West Antarctic Peninsula - Coastal water metaG104-DNA (SPAdes) (version 2) | ecosystem: Environmental > Aquatic > Marine > Coastal ...
TTCCCATACCATTTCTACCTAAGATCCCTAAAATCTCACCCTCATTAAGATCTAAAGAAATATTTTTTAAAATCTTAATTTCACCGTACCCAGAGCTTACATTTTTTAGTTTTAAAATTTTACTTTTCATTTCCTAAATAAATATCTTTTACATTCTTATTTTTTGTTATTTCTTCATAAGACCCAGTTGCAAATAACTTTCCAAGATGCAAAACTATTATATTTGAGTTCAAATCTTTAATAAAAGCAATATCGTGCTCAATAATAATAACTGTTTTATTGTAGTTTTTGACTAAATCCTTAATTAGTCTTGATGTTGCGGCAGTTTCAAAATCAGTCATACCTGAGGTTGGCTCATCAATTAAAAGTAATTCTGCATCAATCCCTAGTAATAGACCTATTTCTAACCATTGTCTTTGACCATGCGATAAATTTTGTGAAAGGGTGTATTTTTCCTGACTTAGTTGAATTAAGTTTAAAATTCTATCTGATACTTCTTTTAAGTTTTCTTGTTTATTACTATTTAAAACCGCGAGTTCTAAATTTTCTAAAACAGTTAAATTACTAAAAACACTTGGTGTTTGAAACTTTCTTGCTATGCCTAGTTTTGCTCTCGTAACAACATCTAAATTATTAATTTTTTTATTTTTATAAATAATGGTTCCTTTAGTTGGTTGTAAATGACCTGATATTAAACTAATAAAAGTTGTTTTGCCTGCCCCATTAGGGCCAATAATACAACTTATCTCATTTTTTTTAAATTTTAAATTAAGGTCTTCATTTGCAACAAACCCTTCAAAATTTTTTGTCAAATTAGAAACTTCTAGTAAAGTATTTTCTTTCATTTAATATTATTTCTTTCATATCTTTTTTTAAATATTCCAGCTAATCCATCTTTAAAGAATATGATGGTAACTATAAAAATGATACCTAAAAATAACTGCCAATACTGGGGTGTGATAGTACTTAAATAATTTGATAAAAATGAAACTATAATTCCACCTGCAAAAGCACCCAGTAAAGAATAGCGACCTCCAATAGCAACCCAAACGACAACCTCTGTAGAAAATAAAACTCCTGCAATCGATGGGGAAATAAAGCTTGCATGTGCAGCATATAACGCTCCTGCTAGTGCAGCAACTGATCCCGAGACTCCAAAAGCAACTGTTTTATAAAAGGAAGTTTTGTAACCCATAGCTAACATTCTATTTTCATTTTCTCGGATACCTCTTAAAACTTTACCAATTTTGTTGTTTTCAAGATAATTTAAAATCAAATATGTAATTAACGAAATAAACAAAATGAGATAAAAAAAATTAACATCTCCACTAAGATCTAAAAGAGTAAAATCACCAACCTTTATGTTAATACGATCAACAAATAATCCATTCCATCCTCCTGTAAGAGTAGATTTGGTGACAGCTAATTGCTCAGTTAAGATAGATAGTGCCAATGTTGCTAACACAAAATATGTCGCTTTAACTCCTGCACTAAATAAAAAATAACTTGTAATTACCGCAACTACAAAACCCAGAAAAATAACAATTAAAGAACCTAAAAAAAAATGATTAATTACTGGAAAAAATTTAATTAATAATCCAAAGGTATATCCTCCGATTGCAAAGAAAGAGGCTTGACCAAAACTTAAGATACCAGCATTTCCCCAGATGAATGCTAATGACATTGCTAAAACACCAAACAAAATATATTGGGGAAGAATAAAAACTATATACCCTTTAAATATTATGGGTATAAATGTTAAAAGCACAAATATAGGAATAAAATTAAATTTTTTATATTTAAACATCTTTTTTATTCATTATTCCATTTGGTCTTAATCTTAATAAAACGATTGCCAATAAAAAGACTGACGCTTGTGATACAACTTGATCAGAAAATATTGCAAATAAAGTTTCAGTCCCACCAATCAAAAAGCTTCCTATAACAGTTCCTGATAGTAAATGACCAACTCCACCAACAATAACAACGAAAAATGACCTCACTAAATAAATATTGCCCATATACGGATCAATGCTTAACATGGGTGCGATGAGACCTCCTGCAATTCCAGCCATAAAAGAACCAAAACAAAAGACTGCTTTGTAGGTTAAGTTAATATCTAGTCCCATTAAACCAGCTACTTCTTTATTTTGAATTAAAGCTCTAATTTTTATACCCAAATCTGTTTTTAAAAAAATTATGTTGGATATGGTAATTAGAAAAATTGTAAATAGACATACAAGAAATCTATAGGCAGGTATATTAACACCAAAAACTTCAAATGCACCTGCAATTGGTGCTTCAATATTTTTAAAATCAGTTCCAAAAATAATTTTAATGACTTCTGTTGTAATTAAAAAAAATGCCCAAGTTAATAATAAAGTATCAAAAGGTCGGTCATAAAATTTTCTAATAATAAAATGTTCTAATGCAATTCCTACTAATGCAACACCAATCCCAGAAAATATAATACATAAAAAAAAGGGAATATTTAAAGACATAAAGTACCATGTTAAATATGCCCCAAGAGTTAACATAGCTCCGTGACCCATATTAATTACACCTATCAATCCATAAATGATTGCCAAACCAAAAGCAGCCAATGCAAGAGTTGATGTTATTAAAAAAACATCTATAGAGATACCAATAAATTCCATAATTAAAAATACCGCCTAGTACATTGCTGATCTAGGCGGTAATTTTTTTAATTTAACTAAAGAGGTAAGCTACAACGTGCTGCAAGTGGTACAACTTTTTGAAAAGATTGTACTTCATTAAACATGTTGCCTACATTTGTCCACGATGGATTTACCTGCATTAAATATGAAGGGACGATAATTTGATTATCATCCTTTCTCATTGTGACAGGTCCTTGCGGAGCATCATTGAACGAGATACCTTTTAAGTTTTCTCTTAAACTCGCTGTATCTAGTTTACCTGCTTTTTCAATTGCTAAAGCAGCCATGTGTGCAGCATTATACATTGCAACACCCACTGTATTCATAAGAGCATCCTGACCAAATTTCTTTCTAAAGTTTTTTAAGAATTTAGCATTATTTGGATGCTTAATTGACATGAAGTAATCAAAACTAACATAATCATTACCTGAAACCTTAGGTCCCAATCCTGTAGTTACCACTTCTTCATCATCAACTGTCCAAAGAGCAAAGTCTTCTTTCATACCAGCAGCAGCAAACTGTTGTCTAAAGTTTACAGTATCACTTCCAGTTAAAGAGTGGAAAATGATGTCTGGTTTAGCTTTTCTTATATCCCTAAGAACAGACTCGTATTGAGGTGTACCAAATGGAATGTAAACTTCTCCAACTACACTTCCACCTAGTTCTTTTAGTTTTCTTTTAGTAACCATATTAGTCACACGTGGCCAAGCATAGTCACTTCCTATCATAAAGAACTTTTTACCAAATTTGTTCATCATATATTCCATATGCGGCCAAACTTGCTGTGTTGGCTCAGGACCAAACATAAATATATTCTTATTACAAACACCAGGATGATATTCTTTTTCCTGACCTTCATAGAAGGTTGGGTATAGAAGTACCTTATCTAATGCTTTAACAACTGGACCAGCTGCATTTCTTTCAGCACTCGAGAATGTCCCTGCTAAAAAGTCAACTTTTTCATTTCTTATTAACCTGTTAGCTTGCTCTACAACAATTCTTGGTTCAGTTTTTGAGTCTCCTATAACTAATTCCATTTTTCGACCCAAAACACCACCTTTTGCATTGATCTCATCTACGGCAAGTTCAAATCCTGCAATATGAGCTTTACCATAAACAGTCCAAGCACCACTCAAAGGTGATATTACCCCAACTTTAATTGGATTTGCTGCATGAGCAGATCTAATTAGTGCTGGTGAAGCTAATGCTCCAATAGCAAGATAACCAATTGATTTAATAACATCTCTTCTTGATATTTTTTTATTAACTATTGATTTATTTTTTTTATTTTTTTTCATTCTAGACTCCTTATTTATATTATTCTTAATAATTTAATCAAAAAATGAGTGAAATATCTATAAGTTTAAAAAATTTTTTTCTACTTAGAATTGAATAAGAATTTACAACAAATTTTTAACTGGTTTAAATGTAAATAGAGATAAATATATAATATTTAATGCCAACCACTCTTATGTGTGCTGCCTAACATTTCAGAATAAACATCTGTTCTACGATCTCTTAAGGGCTGATTGTATTCATTCCAATTTCTTTTTCTTCTTGCATCTGCTAAATTTACCTCAGCATATATTATTTCTTCTTTATCTCTGCTTGCTGGTCCAGCAATTGGCCAACCTGTGTAACTAGTAATAATGCTTTGACCTTCAAATGGCTGTCCTCTTTCTTCACCAACTCTATCTGCTGCTGCTATAAAAATTGAATTACAGTGGGATGCAGCCATAATTAATGAGTGTGCCATAGCTCTCTCTCCTTTTACCTGTCCAGGAATTGGAACCCAGTTTGTTGGGACACAAACAATATCTGCTCCTTGTAATGCAGCTAATCTAAAACTTTCTGGAAACCAACTATCATAACATATATTACTGCCAATTCTGCCAATAGGTGTTTTGAAAACTGGAAATCCTAAGTTACCTGGCTCAAAAAATAAATTTTCTTCATTCCACAAATGTACTTTTCTAAATGTTCCAATATAGCCTGTGGGCCCTATAATTACTGAACTGTTGTATAGTAAGTTGTCATCTCTTTCATTAATACCAGCTACAATATAAACGTTGTTTTTTTTTGCAGAATCCATCCAAGCCTTTGATGTTTTTCCTCCAGGTATCTCCTCAGAAAGTTTAAAGGCCTCTTCACGACTATTAAAAACATAGCCTGAATTTGCAAGTTCTGGTAAGACTATCAGATTCGCACCATTTTTTGAGGCTTCCTCAATCATTGTAAGACTTTTTTTAACATTGCTATCTATCTCTCCAACTTTTGGATGCATCTGTACACAAGCAATTTTTATAACGGCTTCATTTCTAGATTTTTTATCAGACATATTAAAATTTTAATTTATAAATTTAACATTATCAATAGAAATATGAATTTTTTCTTCTCTTTCAACCAGAAAGTTAACTATTTGCTCTTTCAACCACGGAATTAAAAAGTACATTTATTGAAGGATTTGCAACATGCCTGTCTACATGTTCATTCTCATTATGTGATAAACCGTCTTTGCATGGACAGAATATAAGAACACTATCACAAATATTAGTCATATTATAAGCATCGTGACCTGCCTGGCTAAGCATGGTTGTATATTTTATATTTAATTCTTCACACTTATTTGAAATTAATTTGATAAGATCTTTAGAAAATTTATCACAATTAAAAGACCATTTTTGAGCAATTTTAGTTTTTAAGTTTTTTTCATTTTCAATAATATTCAAATAATCATCAATTTTACCAATCACCTCTGTAGCCACATCACTTTTTTCATGTCTCACATCTATTACAACTTCTGCAAAATCAGGAACAATACCAAAAGTATTGGGCCAGACATCAATTTTTGTAATTCCTGCTCTTAACTGATCGTAGTTATTAGCAATATTTTCAACAAAATTTATAAACATTGCTGCACCAACAAGTGCATTTTTTCTTTTCTCCATCGGTGTAGTTCCAGAGTGTGATGTTTCACCAAAAAAACTAACACGTCTTCCCTCTGCAAAATAGCCCTTTGTAACGATTCCAACTGGCTTCCCACTATCCTCTAAAACAGATCCTTGCTCAATATGAAGTTCAAAATATGAGTCGAACTCGTCAGTAGATACTTTGTCAGATCCACAAAAGCCAATTTTTTTTAATTCATCAATAAACTTTAAATTATTATTATCTAATTGATTGTAAATCCAATCTTTATCATGAATACCTACAAACGCTCCTGAACCCATCATAGGTGGGGGATACCTTGCTCCCTCTTCATTTGTCCAAGAAACTATCTCTATGGGCCTAGATGTTTTTATATCATATTGATTTAAACATTTTATTATTTCCAAACCTGATAAGACACCTAAAATACCATCAAATTTTCCACCAGCCATATGCGTATCTAAATGAGATCCAATCAAAACTGTTTTTTTAGAATTATCTAAACCATCTCTTTTTGCAAAAATATTTCCAAATTTATCTATTCTAATTTTTAAATTCTCTTTGCGACAAAGAGAGATAAATTCTGATCGAACTTCTTTGTCACTTTCAGATAATGTTAATCTAGAAATTCCATTAGATTTTCCTTTTCCTATTTGGGCGGTATCATAAATATCTTTCCACAAACGATCAATATTGATTTTTAAACTATTTTGTATCAACATAATTTTTACGTTATCTTATTTTAAAATTTTTTTCATAATTAAAGGCTATCACGTTTGTTGGCAGTTATTCCACTCAAAAATGTTGACAGTTTGTTGACAGTTTCGTTATTAAAATTTCTTTGTATTAATGCCAAGTCTATTTTAATAACACAGCAAGCATAAGAGTTTTAGGTTGTCAGGGGGTGTCGAAAGTCAGGTCTTATTTTACTATCGCTCTATGTGTCAAAGAGAAGTTTGAGAACTCTTATAAAGATATTCCTGATGATAAGTTTCAAGAAGTTGTTGATTACATTGAACATTTGAAGAGCAACCCAAGTTAAGTAACAGAACACTTTGTTCTCACTCGGAAATGTTGACAGTTTGTTGACAGTCTATCCCAGATAATCCTATGGAGAAAAAATTAATTACTTCCACCAATTAAAATGAATGGTGCCCAAAAAATAGGGTGTGATGTAGATTCATTATTTATCATAGCTATTTTTGAAGATCTTAATGACTCGGATAAACTTACATCATCCTCTAAATTGGTGAAAGTACTTTTCATTAAATCTACAGTGGACTCGTCTTCAACATACCAATGTGAAACTAACAGACTTCTAGCCCCTGCGTAAAAGAAAGAGCTGGTTAGCCCTGATAGTCCTTCTGCAGACGAACTGCCATCGCCAGCAGCTGTATTGCAAGCAGATAGAATAACTAGTTCAGCATTTAATTTTAAGTTTTTAATTTCAGATGAGCTTAAAACGCCATCATTATGTTGAGTGCCCTCTATCGGCGGAGTAGTAATTAAACCAGGTTCATTTATGTTAGAAAGTTCATTAGCAACGATACCGTGAGTTGCAAATGAAAGCACACTATATTTATCAAGATCAAGAGATTTTATATTTTTTTCATTAAAGTCATCCTCTAAATAAATATCATTTTTATCAAAGTATTTTGAAATTGATCTTAATTCGTCAGCAGTTTTGGGTAATTCAGCAAATTGTCTGATTTTATTAACATCAGCTATACCACCCCTGAGAAAAATTTTATTTACATCAATTTTTTCTGTTGAAACAATTTCTTTATTAGTTTGAGACAACTTAGGATCACCAAATCCAGCAAAATATCCTTTTAAATCTATTTTATCTAAACTTTTCATAGCATGAAAGGAGCTAATAGATGGGTAATAAATAATATTATGTTTTTTAATTAACCAGTTATTATTATTTAATGAGTTTTCTTGAGGAGTTTCATTAACTAATATTTCAAAGGGCATACTTAATAAAGGACCATGCGGAACAATAATTAATTTTTTTATATCCTGAATATAATCTTTAAAAGGTTCAATTAACTCTCCATAAAGTTCTTTAGATGAGTGATAATCAAACTTAGAAAGAACGCCGCTATCATAATTAATTGATTTTCTAATATTTTTAACTAGATCTGATATTTTATCTTCTTTGTAATATTTATACAAAAATTTAGAATGATTTTTTCGTATTATGCCAAAATATAAATTGTTAGGATAAGACACGTAGTATAAAATTGCCTCATCATTTTTAAGTGACTTTTGCACATCACTAATATTAATATTTTGATATATGAAGCTATCACCCTTTAATAATTTACCTAAATTTAGTTCTTTTTTTAAATCTTCTATTTCTTTTTTGGATTTTTCTATTTTAATAGCTATTTCTTTTTTTTCTTTTTGATTGGATGCATATTTAGGAATTTTTGAATAGTCTTCTATCTTATTATCAAGAAGCCTCAGTTTTGATTGTTTATTTTCATCGTCAAAAAAATTTCGTTGGAGCATCTTATTAGTATCAACGGTCACTTTTGTTGTTCTTAATATTTCAGTTAAGTTAAAAACTGCATTCTCAATTGTATCAAAGGTATTTTGTTCAAAATAATCTTTAAATTTTTCATGTTCTTCTTTATTCTCATCTCTTTCAGCAGCAGTATAAAGGAAAGAATAAATTTGTTGAAAATATTCATTGGGATCTGCATTAAAGTTTTCTGTTAAATAGCCTTTGGAATAATCATTTATTATGTTGTAGATGTCAGTTAGATTTTCAAATTTGGCGTTGTAGTTTTTTTTATAGCTGTTTGCTAAGGCTAATGAATCTAGAAGTGTTAAATTACTTGGGTGATTAACTCCGTGTAATTTTTTAGCAAATTCCAAACCTTCATTTCCATACATTAATGCCTGATCATAATTTCCCAAAAGTGCTTCAGTTTTACACAATCCAGCATATAAAAATATTTTAGTTTTTAGGGAAGCATATTCAATTATTTCCAATGCTAATTTATAATAGTTATTTGCTTTTTTATTATCTCCAGACCAAAAATGTATGTCTCCTATATTCATTCTTGTTATAGCAAGATTACGATTTTGTTTAAATTTCTCAGAAAGTTTTTCAGACTCTAAAAAATATTTTAATGCATTTTCATTGTCTTTTATTGCTCCGTACAAAAATCCAAGATTGTTTAGCAATTCTTGTTTCAGTGTAGAATTATAACCAAAATTTTTATCAACATATTGTATTAATTCTAAATAACCATTAATTGCACCTTGAGATTGTCCTCTTTTTCCTATTTCTAAATAATAGTTATTCATTGTAAGTACATAAACATCTCTAAATCTAGTGTCTGTTGGATCAATTAAGTTTACAGATTCAATAGCAAGTTCTTCTGACCTTTTATTATTTCCAATATCAGCATAAAGAACACTTAGAGACACTCTGGCATTAACTCTTTGACGAATAAAGCTTCTGTTGGTTTTTGGCTCTAGTTTTAAAAAATCCTCTAAAATATTGATAGCTTTTTTAAGGTCAAATCTAGAAACTACATTCGCATAAGTAATCATTTGAGTTAAGCAACTAGGATCATTTTTATTTTTTACTTTTATACAATCAGCGTAATTTTCCTCGACTAATGGAAGGGCTTTACCAAATTCATTTTTAGAAATATAAATTCCTGATAAGTTATCTTTAGTAATGTAATTATCTCTATTTACTTCATCTAAATTAGACTCTTTACTAATTCTTAAAATCCTAAGATACGCTTGCTCAGCTTCATCAAGATATTTAAAATCACCCGTTAAATCAAATTTATATTGAGTATTCAAAGCCATATCATTTAGGATCAAAATTTCCCATTTGAATAATTTATTAGCTATTGATATTTGATTAGAAAGTAGCTGTTTAGTTTTTATAAATTCTATATTTTTTTTATGAATATTAATTGAATTATCGTAGTCATTATTTCTATAATAGGCAGTAGCCAACTGATGATTAAGTTTAAGTTCACCCATACTGTCATCGGCATAATAGCTGCTTATATTTATAGTTTTTTTAATTTCCAATAAGGTATCAAGAGCAAAATCATAATATCCTTGATCAGAATACTGATAATAAACATCAAAAAGGGCTTTAAAATATTTAACAGTTTTATTGCCATAGCGATTACCCATATATTCAAGATGTTTCTTTTTATATATATTTGCATTTTTTAGATCGCCATATCTATTGTAGACACCCGCAACTATTGAGTAGCTATAGTTTAAGAGATTACCTTTCTTATAAAGATCTGTGCTTTCATAAATTTTTATACTTTTTTTGTAATACTCAATTCCATTTTTTAAATCTTCAAAATCAACATAAAAGTCAGCAATAGTAGAATAAGAACCTGCTAAATTTACTTTTCTTTGAAATTCTCCATATTTTAAGACCTTATCAATTTCTGTTATTGGAATTTTGTATAATTCTTTTTCTAGTTTTAAAGATTCTTTAGCAACCTCAAATGCTTCCTCATTTCTTTTACAGTTATCTCTTAATATTTGAACTTTTCTATTTAATGCGTAAATTCTAAAAATTTTAATAGTATTTTTTCCTACAAATTGTTTTTTAGGATTAAAATTTTTTTCTTGTTCAGTATTGGTATTATTATTTTCTATTAAAGCTTCTTCACATTTACCGGCATCTGTCAGCCTTACTTCTTTTTGGAATTCAGCTTTTAAATCAAAAGAATAAAGTAACAAAAATAAGAAAAAAATAGTTAAATTTAATGATTTAAATGTCATATATACCTTTAATGATTAACCAACCTAGCATAGTATTTGAACTATGAAATTACCAAGAATTCATATTTATAGCCTAATATTCGCTCTGATAATCACTACAGTTAGTGCAGAAGAAAAAAAATTAAAGTTTAGAGGCATTGGTAATGCTGAAGAATTAAAATCAGTACAAATCAATATAAGTCCAGATTTATTAAAAATTGATAAAGCTCTAGAATTAAAATCTAAATATAAAGTTGCTAAAGAATTTGCAATTAAAACTGACCAAAATTTAAAGAAAAAAAAGAAGATTAAGTTTAGAGGTTCTGCTAAAAATATTTATAAAAGTTATGCCAACAGTGTTGTATTTCTTTATAATCCAACTAAAGGCAAAGAAAGTCTTGGAGCTGGCTTTTTAGTTCACGAGTCTGGTGTCATACTAACTAATTGGCATGTAACCAAAGGGGCTAAGGAAATTTATGTTTGGCCACTGCCAAAAGATGGAGCTGTTGAAACTGAAGTTTTATTCAAAGACATCGACCCTTATTTTGGATCAGTATTGGCCGAGAATAAAGGTCAGGATTTAGCTTTGATTAAAGTGAGTGGTCTTACAGCAGATACTAAAGTAGTTGAACTTGGATCTAATGAGAGTGTTAGTATTGGTGATACAGTTTATGCAATCGGACACCCAAATGGACTACCTTGGAGTTTTACTCTTGGAACCGTTAGTCAAATTAGAAAAAATAAAAAATGGGTTTATGAGGATAAATCTGAACATCAGGCTACAGTTATTCAAACTCAAACACCAATTAGCCCAGGTAATTCTGGTGGGCCTTTATTTAGTGAGTCTGGAAAAATAGTTGGCATTAATACATGGGGTGCTGATGGTCAAAATCTAAACTTTGCAGTTGCGGTTGATCACGCTAAAGAATTTATTAAAGCAAATCCAAATATAACAAAAGTTAATACTATTGATGCAGTTATTAAAAAAGATTATCCAAATGCTAAAACAGAAGATTATAATAAAAATGGTGTTGTAGACACCTGGTATATCGATGAGAATAAAAATGGTAAAATAGATTTAGGATTTGTTGATGATGATGAAAATGGATTTGTTGAAGGGACACTTATTGATAAAAATGAAGATGGGGTATGGGAAATTTTCTTAATTGATAGTGATGAAAATGGTAAGGCTGACCAAGCTTATTTAGATAATGATGGTGACAAAAAACCAGATGTTCTTGCTCATGATTATAATGAAGATGGAGAGTGGGATAAATTTGAAGAGCTTTCTTAACTATATCTGTCTTGAATTTAATACAATTGAAAAAGCCCCCCAAAAAGCTGGATGATTAAATTCTTTATTATTTTTTCTAAAATTCAAAATTGAGTTTCTTAAAGATTCAGCGGTATTATTTTTTTTATCGATTAGATTTTCAAAAAAAGAGGTTGTGATTAAGACGGTACTACTTGATTCTATCTTCCAATGAGAAGCTATAACCGAATTTGAACCTGCAAAGAAAAATGAGTTTACCATACCTGAAAAAGCCCTTCCCGAAGCCTGGTCATCTGTTGCAGTTTCACACGCAGACAATAATACTAAATCACTATTTAAATTAAGTTTCATTATTTCTTTTACATTTAAAAATCCATTATCAAAGTCACTAGTTTTGTCAGGGTAGTTTAATGCGAGCCCAGATAAATCACTATTCTTAGAGCTAGATTCTGGTATCGCATGCGTAGCAAATATAATGTAACTAAAATTTTTTAAGTTTTCTTTTTTAATTTTTGTTTCAGAAGCATCTTTTGAAATGAACAGGCTATAGTTTTTTTTAAGAAAAAATTTGGCGATTGATCTAATCTCATCTTCTGTTTCAGGTAACTGATCTAAAATTAAACTGTTTTGATTTTTTGACCTATTTGACATTATCTTACTGAATTCATTATTATTATCAATTTTAGCTATCTTTATAATTTTATTTTCTTTTTTAAAATTAGGATTTCCAACTCCTAAAAAAGTTTTTGATATAAGTTTATTTTTTTTATTTTCAAAAAAATACTTGAAAGATGCAATATTGATTATTGTGTTTTCATCTATTACCCAAGAAATATCATCATAGTTTTTAGGATTATTATAATAATCTTTAACCAAAATATTAAAAGGAACTGTGCTAATTAAACCATTATTTTTAATTAAGAGATTATCATTTTCTATTTTTTCTAAATCTATATTTTTAAAGAGAGCTTCGAAAAGATTATTTGAAGCTATTGTAGCAAAGTCTTGAGGTGGCCATGAATCTATTTTGACACTATTTAAAGTTTTTTTTATGTTTAATTTAATACCTTCATATTCGTCACTAAGGTCTGACATGCTTATAGACTTGCCATCAAAAAATATTCGGATAAGTATATTTTCATCAAGTCTATTACTTTCATTTGATTCTAAAAATACAATAAAAGACTCATTTAATTTTAAATTATCTTTAAAATCTTTTAATGAGTAAAAATTCAAATCAATTTTTTCTTTAATCCCAATATCTT
>Ga0209482_1002062_pt1 | contig 12878 bp, 17 predicted proteins | sample CoawatmetaG10DNA_FD_187512 | JGI IMG/M metagenome (GOLD analysis project Ga0209482, IMG submission 187512) | Marine microbial communities from the West Antarctic Peninsula - Coastal water metaG104-DNA (SPAdes) (version 2) | ecosystem: Environmental > Aquatic > Marine > Coastal ...
AAAGAGAAGCTTTTGAAGAATCACTTAAGATAATTGCAGAGAATGAAGGTTTAAGCTTTAAAAATCTTAAACAAGATGAAATATTTGATATTGTTATAGATGCTCTTCAAGAAGAACATAATGAAGAAAGTTTATTTAGATTTAAACTTAAAATATTTGATATACCTTCTGTTAAAGAATCAAAATCCAGAAAAATTAAAGCTGATATTAGAAAAGCTACATCAATAACTGAGGCAATTGTTGAATTTTCTAAGATATAAATAATTGTATGAAAAATATATTATGTGTTAGATGGGGAAATAAATATGATGGCTACGTTGAAAAACTTAGATTACAATTACAAAAACACTGTACAGTAGATTATAAATTTTATTGCTTAACTGATAAGCCTAAATTTTCATATGATATACAGTTGCCAGTCGCATGGGATCATCATTACAATTCAAAAAGGAATGCTTTTTGGGCGTATAGAAAATGCTATATGTTTAATGAAGACCTTTTTCCTGAATTAAAATATGGAAAAGAGTTTTTATATTTAGATTTAGATGTTCTTATTCATAATTCAATAGATTCTTTATTTCAGCTTGATACTGTTCATCCTTGGATAGTACGTGGTTGGTGGAATGATATGGAAACCTGTAAAAAGAATTATGGAAAACTTATATCAACACCTATTAACTCTTCTATAATTAGATGGAACAGAGGGCAACTCAAACCAATATACGATCATATAGAAACTAATACTGATTATATATTTTTTACATATCCGACTATTGATAATTATTTTAATCATTATTGGTATGATATGCATAATGAAGAGAATAGTAAACAACTCTTTAGAGGTTTAGAAAAAGGTATAACGTATTCCTGGTTTAAAGGAAATATATTTCCAGAAGATATGGATTTACACGAAGTAAGAAATGATCATATGCTTTGTTTGTTTAATAACTGCACTGAAGATACTTATCAAGATATGTATGAAATAATAGAATCATGGAACATATAAATTACTGTCCGAACCTGGCAGATAACTGGAGTAAAACTATATCTAGTGTAAGCAAGTTACAACCTTGGGCTGTTGAGCGAGTAGGCCATTCGATGAACAAGTCGCAGTTAGAGGGTAAGATGTGGTTAGGAACTGAATTATATAATATACATCCAGCTGGGTTTAAAAACGCAGTAATAATGGGTGGATGGTATTGTCAATTCTTAGCAGAGATTTTAATAAATAATAACAATGTTAACTTTATGTGTAATTATGATATATGTGAAGATGCTAAAGCTATTAGTTATAAATTCAATAAAAGATTTAAAGCTTCAGGACAATATTTAGCAAGCACAAAAAATATATTTACAATGAAGTTAAATGAAAAACAAACCGAGATTGGTAGTGTAGATCTTGTTGTTAATACTTCTTGTGAACATATGTTTAACATGCAAAGAATAAGAGAAAAACATTTTTTAGAATCTGACCCTTTATATGTATTACAATCAACAGATGAAGATAGATTTGATGATCATATCAATTGTGTAAATAGTACCGATGAATTAATAGAACAGGCTAAGCTCACCAACATTGAATTTGCTGGTGAAAAAACATTAGCAAATGGAATGAAAAGATTTATGGTTATAGGACGATGAATGTGATAAATGAAAAAGCGTGGGCAATAAAACAGCATTGTGCTAAAAATGATATATTTTATCTAAAAGCCACCGCTGAATTTCCGCCAGAAGTTATTAGTGAATGTCAACAAATTTATGATGAAGGATACTTTGTAAGACATCGAGGAGGACAAAGTAAAGGATGGCAATCTTGCGCGCTGTATGGTTGGGGTATTGACCACCCAGAATATTATCGTACTATGAATCCTAGTGGTTATGGATTTACAGAACAAGAAGTTGTTTGGGGATTTACTGAAATTGCAGAGATTGCTCCTAAAACAAAAAAGTTTTTAGAAGATACATTTGATATGGATACTATGCGAAGGTGCAGATTTATGTTATTAGAACCTGGCGGTTGGATTAAAGCTCATGATGATGGAAAAGATAGAAGTATATGGTCTGCTATAAATGGTGCGATAACACAACCGAAGGATTGTTATCTTAGAAGGGCAGATACGTTAGAGGAAGTGCCATTTAAACCATTACATTTATTTTATTATGATAACCGTGTTATGCACGAAGCAAAAAACAATTCAGATAAACCTAGATTTCATTTTATTATTCACGGGTTTCGTGGTGATAAAACTAAACAATTATTAATAGATAGCTTTGAAAGGGACTATGGTGAAATCAAACTTCCAATCAGCAAATAGTTTATTTGACACTCTTTTACCAGGAAGAAGAGTACAAAAATCTACTAAGCATCTTGCATTTATAATACTTGAAAATAAAAAAATACCATGGACTTGGTATAAAGAAAAGATGGCTCAATATTTATTTTGGAATATATCGGGTGGCGTAACCGGTGCTGGATCAGGTCATTGCGTTTACTTTTATAATGATATGGACACGGCACTTAAAGAAGTAAAAGCTAAAGGGCATACTCATGCTATGGTATGCACAATAGGTATGCTCATATCAGGATCTGCTAATCAAGTAACAGTTAAAACCCCTATACAAAATTTTTATGAATTCTCTGAAACTAATGAATTTATGCGTGCTCATATTATTGCACATACAAATAAACCTGCAACAATACATTCACAACACTTTGAAATAAATTTTAATAAATGGAATGGTAAATCAATAACTAAATTAGGATCTTCGTATGAACGCAGCGCTAACAACATACATGATGATTATACACCTCTTTGGATTGATACAGAAAACCATCCTAGAATTAATAACTTTACTGCTGAACAAAGGGAAGAAAAGAATTTTCTTTATCCCGAGCGTGATTACGAAAAGCATGAAAAAATATTCTATGATTTTTTAAAAAATGGTAATAATATTCCTAAAATTCATGATTATAAATCTAGTAGTTTATTAATAAATCAAGCTGAGCGCAAAAGAAAAAGATACTACTATGAAAATAATGAACCGTTGCCCACACATTTAGATACTAAGTATGATATTATTATAGCTCCTACATCTGGATTAATGCCAGAGTTTTTGTATGATAAGTACGGGCATAAAGATACTAAAGTTATTATATTTGATTACGAGCAAGTGTTTTTAGATGTTAAACAACGCATTATAGAATGTGGTTTTGTTGGTGATGATCTTCTATATTATATGAACTATCTATCTAATAAATATACTGGAGAGGAATGGGTATTTTCATGTGGTGCAACTCCAAACCAAAAAAATGCTTTAGCAAGCAATAATCATATAACAACAGATGCAAGTAGAATTATAGATAAATTAGCAGAAACAGATTATGAAATGAAAGTGGTTGATATATTATCAGATGACTTTCAGTGGATAAGTGAACTTGTTAAAGATAAAACTACACTGTGTTACGTATCAAATATATTTCAGTATTATATTACTTGGTTATATTGTGATACTAATACTATTATAGATCAATATAATAAGTTAGATAAAGCATTGCAATCTTCTACTAGTTATAACTTATATGGGAGATCATGGAAATGAGCGATTATTGGAATAAACTCATTGAAATTAAAAATATTACGCCTAATAAATCTGATGTATATTGTGATGTATTCTTTAATGAGATCTATACAAACCCCGATGGCAATTATAGGTTTTGTTGTCATGCCTCAGCAGTTCCTCCTGAACATCGCATGAATTCAAAGACTCATACACCCTTCGAATGGTACAGATCTGATTATATGGAAGAGGCTCGTAATAATACATTTGATGGTATAAAAAATCCTGGGTGTACAAGATGTTATAAAATGGAAAAGGATATAGGATCTTCATTTCGTACTATGAGATATAATCAATTTAGTTTAAGTAATATTACAAATGTTAAACTAAATTTAGCATTGAGTAATGCTTGTAATTTATCATGTTATATGTGCGGGCCTGAAAATTCTACAACTAAACAAGTGGAAATGAATAATGTATTTGGTAAAGATTCTCAAGAGGCATCACCTGATTTTCCAGGGTTTGCTTTAAAACGTGATGACTATAAAAGATTAAAGGCCAATATATTAGAAAATATAGCTGAAGTTAAATACATTAATCTTATAGGTGGTGAGCCGTTAATGATTCCAGAAGTTTGGGATTTGTTAGATTCTATATCAGATGAAGATGCCAAGAGAATACATCTTTGTTGGATTACTAATATGACTAAGGTAGGTTATAAAAATTATTCTTTAGAAGATGTTATAGAGAAATACGGTAAAGTAACATTCAATGTTTCATGTGATCATTTTGGTGAGAAAGAATCTTGGATACGTTATCCTATAGACATATCTATATTTGAAGAAAATTTAATAAAATACCATGATTATATTACACATATACAAGTAACCGTAGGAATATTAAATGGATCAGATTTAATTGAGATAAAGGATTATTATAATACAAAGTTTAATTTACGTGTAGACTTTACAAATATGGTAGCAGGTGGAAAGAATAGTATATCAAATTATCCAGAAGATCATAAAGAAATATTAATAAATAAATATAAAGATGATAAATCCTTTGATTTAGTAGTAGAAACATTAAAAATAGATAATCCTAATAATATTGAATACTATAGTAAAGATCTGGATTATTGCCAAAAGCTTTCTGACTATAGGAAGTTTCAATTTAAAGATATATGGAAAAATACATTACCAGGAATATAATATGAAAATACTAGCAATAAGAATAGGTGATAGATATGGACCTGAATATGAAACATATCTCGAAAGCAAATTGCCCGAGTATGAATTTATATGGATTAGGGAACCTATAAGACCTGATGTAACACTTCAATGGAATAAGATGTATGGTATGTCATTAGATATTGATGAGCCCATATGTGTAATGGATATTGATGTTATTCTAACCAATGATTATAAAAAAATATTTGATTACCCTATTAAGCCTGGAGAGTTCTTAGCTTTGCCTGGGTGGTGGAGAGATGGTAATCCAGAATATAAAATCAATGGTGGGTTCTTTAAGTATTATCCTAAAGATTGTAAACATATATATGATATCTTTATGAAGGACGTTGATAAATGGCAGGAACACTTTATTAAAAACGGTATAACAAAAGGTCCAGTGAATGGTGAGCAGTACTTTGTTGAAGAACATGTAAGAAATAGTAAAAATTTAAAGCTTAAATTATTACCACCTGCATGGTTTACTCGTTGGAATAGTCAATACGATAAGACCGATGAACAGTATGTCAAATGGCAATACATGATGACCAGGCGATACAAAGAAGCTTCTGGCAATGATTATATTTGGATGGGTGATTTTCATGAAGATATTAAGTTTGTGCATTTTACCCACGCGCAGAATAAACCTACAGACTGGGCCATGCTTGGGGATGAGTATAAATAGATAGATGAATATAGAACTATTAGGTTGGGCAACTTTATGGGGATTCATTTGGTGTCAAGTAATTACTCACTATGCAGTATCTGTAGGTCTACATAGATACTTTGCTCATAAACAATTTAAAACAAGTGTGGCACACGAATGGGGATTCATTATACTCATTATGATTGCCTGCGTTCGTACACCTATTGGTTGGATAGCTTCTCATAGAATGCACCATGCAGATCCAGAAGGTCCATTAGATCCACACAATTATAAAAACATAGGTTACTGGAAGGTTGCATTAACTTTATGGACTATACCAAAAATACCAATTAGATTTGCAAGAGACTTATATGATAACCCAAGACTTGTCTGGGCTCATAAGCATTGGAAAGCGTTTTTATTGACATGGTGGGTTGTGTGTTTTATTATATCACCGTACTTTTGGTGGGCAGCTGCAGCAATGCCATTTATCTTTGCTAAGATAGGATTTGGCATGTTGAATATATTGGGTCATTGGAATGGATTTACCGATGGACCATGGATGAATTGGATTTTAGGTGGTGATGGTTATCATAAGCAACATCATTTATATCCACGTAAATTAATATTAGGTAAATATGATTTAGGTGGCAAACTGGCAAATAGATTTTGGAAAATAGAAAAGAATTAAGAAATAACCCTTGGGTAGATGTTCCTATGTCAGTTGATGTTTGGCATTTGTTAAAGGAACAACGTGTATCTGATACTTATTATAAGCGTGGGAACGGTGATGCAACTCAAGACTTGGATTGGGTTGAGGCAACACATAGAAACTGGGTTCATGAGATCATTGACCTTAGTGAATTCCCTCACTGTTATTTTGTTAATGGTACTACTGATGCAATCCATCATTGGCAGATGACAGATAAAAGACCTTGGCAAAAATTATGTTATGGAGAATATGAATATCCTGATATGATTCGTGAAAATGGTAGTGTTACTTGTGATGTTCCAGACCAATACATGGATGAAACAACTCATCGTGCAGGTAAAAATGGAATTATCGATCCTAATAAACCCCTTTATGTTTCTGTACCTTCATCAGCCAATGGCAATTTCTTTGACCTTAGGGTTGGTGATGCACCGGTTATATTAGATTGTACTTATGTAGGCTCAACTGATATTAAGAAAATTAATGTCCCACGAAATACCGAACAGGTCTTTTTTAGTTTCTCTAAGGGCTTTGGTTTAGTAGGTCAACGGTTAGGTTTGGTCTATACAAAAAAACCACATGCAACTTTGCAAACATTAAAAGACTTTGAGAATTGGAATTATGGTGGTGTAAAAACAATTGATTTAATAATGGCTAATTTTGCAGTAGATGAAATGTGGAATAGACATGTTGAAGAGCAACATATGATTTGTCATAAGTATGGATTTGAACCATCAGATTGTTTTTTCTTAGCTACAACAAAAGATCCATATTACACAAGGAGGAGACGTATGAAATGGAATGATGATGCTAGGATTTGTATAACCTCTCTTTTTGACAAATATAAATAAGACTATGAGAACAAAATATAAATTACCAACTCATGGTGAACTGACACATATTAAAATAAATCTTGGTAAGCTTCAGGCAGCAACAGATATTCTATCTGCTGAATATGTAGATGTTAAAACCGCTAACAAAGCTCTGTGTGATAATCATATGGTGCTAAGCAAATCTGTATATGATAACTTTAAACAAATTAATTTGACTGAACTCAATGGTGAAGAGTTACCTTTTACAGATGATATAAAAGTAAGACTAAGACGTAACGAAGAAAAACTATATAATAAACCAAATGATAAACTAATAGGTAGTTACTTTGAAGAAATAACTAACCAGTTTAAATGTGATAAGATGAGAGTTCGTATTACTAAACTCGATGGTCATACCGATGTGCCTATGCATATTGACTATGATCCTACTTACGCAACAAGAGTAGTCATCCCTGTATACACTAATGAAAAAGTTAAGAATGTATTTAAGGTGAAAGGTGAAAAGGTTGAGACATATTTAGAAGCAGGTAAAGCATATTTCTTTAATACAGGATTCGCTCATGGAGTATTCAATGAGAGTGACGAACCACGTATAGCCTTCATGTTTAGCCTGGACGGACAAGATGACATTACAGATATTAAATTATAGCGATAAAGAAATAACCCAGCTAGTTTCAGAAATAGTAAAAAATGGATCTGCTGTATTACACGATCAAGATTTAACACAAAGAGAATTTGTTGACGCCTGTAAAAGAATGGGGGTATGTGATTCTTGGGATTACTTTATGAATCCTCCAGACAATCCAGAAATTAGTATTGTGTCAGGCGAGCTTGACGAAAATGGAAATAGCATTGGTATGTTCACTGATCAAGAATTAGAATGGCATGCTAACGGCGCAGGTCGACATGACTTTAAAGAAATTTGTGTATCACTATATTGTGTTGAAGAGTGCATAGATACCACACTTTCTATATGTAATCAATGTGATATGTTTGCCGAATTATCTAAAGAAGAACAAGATTATTATAGAAGTATTGATGTTCATCTAGATGCTACTGGGGTTAGAGTATGGCCTAAGGATAGTAATTATAAAGGTTCAGGTGAAGGCGACTTTGGTGTTAGCGCAGACTTTTATAAAGAAACTATTGATAGACGGCCTTTAGTTGGTAAACACCCAGTGGATGGAAGAGAATATTTATATTTTCTAATCCAGTATATAAAAAAAGCATACATCGGAAATGAAGAAATAAACATCGATGAATTCTATGCTGACCTTTGGCCAAAAATGTTTAGATCAAAATATATGTTTCATCATGTATTCCGTAAAGGTGACATACTCTTTATGGACCAACTCCATACAATTCACAGAAGATCTCCAGTAAAAAAGAAAGAAAGACAGTTATGGAGGACAGCATTTGACTACTCAAATACTAAATTTACCTAGAACACAACTAGTACGTGAAGCCACTAAGACACAAGTGAAAGGGCATTCTATATACCATGAGCAGTCTCTAAGCGCTGAGGACTATGTAATGCTAATGAAAAGATTTGGTGAGTGTGAAACTCCTGGTCAGTTTATGAATCCTAAAAAGAATCCAGAAATCTTTATTGTTACTGCTAAAAAAGATAAGCATGGCAAGAAGCTTGGTATGTTCGGCGAAGGTGAACTAGGGTGGCATTCAAATGGTAACTCAAGGCATAATGTTGAGCATATACTAATTGGTTTATACTGCGTTGAAGAAGATGTAAATACAGCTTTATCTATATGTAATACAACTAGACCATTTATGGATTTAACTGAAGAGCAACAGAATTATTATCGTGGTGTAACTATCAAGCTTAAATTTAAAAATAATACTATATACAAATTAAAAGAAGGTGATCCTGAATTAGAATTCATGGAAGCTAGCAAAGGATCTATACGCAAGTTGGTAGGTAAGCATCCTGTTACGGGTCAAGAATATTTTTATTTTCCATATCACTTTATAGAAAAGGCATGGCATAGAATGGCTTGTGCTGGTGGGCAGAAAAAACCTATTGATGTTAATCCGATGATTAAAGAATTAAAGCAACATATATTTAAATCAAAGTATCAAACACACCACGTGTTTCATAAAGGTGATTTATTATTAATGGATCAATTTACATCGTTGCATAGACGCACCCCCGTATATGATAACAATAGATTATTATGGAGAGTAGCTTGTGATTACAGGAATATCATTTAGTTACGCAAATAATTCTATGAATACACGAGGTTTACAATTGCTCGGCCTTGATAATGTGTATGATATGACTAATTTTAATATACCCATATGCGATAAGAATAGTGCGGATGGTAAAGTACCACAGAGTGTTGATCACTTTATGAATGTACTTGAACGTGCAAAAATATTAGTGTTTGCTATACCTGAGTGTACTGCACACTATGGGGCAGGATTTAAGAATGCCATGGACTGGTTAATTTGTGCAAGTAATTTTAATGCGGATTTAGGACAAGATGGTCCATTCTTTAATAAGCCTATATATATTATAACATTCACACCTTCTCATAAGAATGCGGGTGGTAGGCATTTTGATATGACCAAACATCTATTGGAAGATAAGATGGGTGGGGTGGTGTATAATTCATTTGTAAAACATCGTGGATGGGAAGAGTGTGTACCAGGAAATTATAAGTGGCTTGATAAAGAACGTGTAGAAATATTAAATACTACAATGCCAGAAGTAATAGAAAGAAAGACCGATATGTTAGATCAACCTAATGTTTGGATTGATCAATATAATATTTGGAATAATCAATGGAGGAAGTAATGGAAGGTTTATATAGTTTAAAAGATGGTGCTGTCGTACCATACGAATTCGACAAACAACAGAAAATAATTTTAGTTGGAGTGCCAGGAGCATTTACTCCTGTATGCACTGATCGACATTTACCTGGATTTGCTGAAAATCTGGATAAATTAAAAGGTTATAAAGTTGTATTTTTTGCAGGTAATGATTGCAGTGTAATGCAAGAATGGAATAAACAACACGGTCACCCGGACATTGATGCTGTCTCAGATCATAAAGCAATTTTTACAAAAAGTATTGGAGAAGAAACTGATTTCGGACCAACATATGATTGGAGATGCAAGCGTTGTGCGTACCTTGTAGAAGATGGTAAGATTGGTAAGAAATTTGTAGATCCATTTATTGAAGGGGTTTTAAAAGAACTAAATGATTAAAGGCGTAGCTGAATATCTTAATATTGATGTAGATACAGATTTATTACTTTCTTTATATAATAAAGTGAAGGGTACAAATGTAGGAAAAGATTTTAATGTATTCGGCAAAACACCGTTTGAAAGTTATTCTTTAGAATATAATATGTCAGGAAAACCTACAGGGTATGAAAAGGTTTTTGATCCTATATTATCTTTGCACAGGAAGGTGCATCCGCACTATCAGTTCCGTTCAACCGGATTTAATACTGCTGATAGTACGGAAAAAGATGTATTCCCTCATACTGATATAGATGAAGATAACGAACATTCGCTAGGGTATAATATTGTCATACCTGTTTTTGGAGCGTCACGCTTAGATTATTATGAAACAATAGAAGAAGAAGTTTATTTACCAGAAAGAAATGCACAGGGCAATCATTATTATCATGAGTTTTATGCTCAAGCACACATGGGTCAGGGTACCCCCGAGTTTGAAAAGTTTTTAAGTGATAGAAAGATTGGTGAAATAATTATAGATAGGCCGGTATTAATAGAAACCGAAATCATGCACAGGGTGGTTATTACAGAAGCGCCTAGATGTGCTTGGGTTACGCGATGGAATAATATCCCGAGTGAATGGGATTTTCAAAGTTGGAAAGATAAAGTGGAAAGTATATTATGAGAAAACATTTACCTAATCCAGAAAAATACGGTTTTAGAGAAACAAACTATGTGAATGGTATTCCTTGGCCAAGGTTACCTGAAGGAGAGTATGACGAAGTCCCTCTTCAAGAAGAATATAAAATGTATATGATGGATTACTTAGATACTCCGGAGGCTTTACCTATATTTGAAAAACAAGCTGATATAATTATGGAGCATGGTTATGAAGGTATAGTTGATGTAGGGTGTAGACACGGACCAGTAAATGAAATATTATATTATAGAGGTTATACTGATTATCAATACTTTGGATTTGACACGAGTCCTCAAGCAATTGAATATGCACAAGAGACATGGCAAGAATTTCCTAATATAGAATATACCGTCGGGTCTTATAACGATAGACTATCCGTAGGGTTTGATGTTGATTGTATAATATGGTCAGGAGTTTTACTATATGAACCAGACCGTCATTTAGAATTATTTACTGATATGCATAAATTCTATAATGCGTATGGTGCTATTATACAAGAGCCAAAGAAAAATCAAAGGCCTGAATGTTGGAGAGAAGGTTTAGAATTAAACACTATTGAAGATCAATTGTACAGATACATGTGTTATAATACAAAATTCTATAATATTGATGTTCCTATTTTTAGTGGTCGTAGAACGATAGTTGATGTACAGCTATGATACCAAAAACTGAAACACTTCCTTGTGGATATAAAGTAGTGCCGTATATATACAAAGGCAAATTTAACTTTGAAGTATCTCAACGAGACATGTCGATGTGTGACGCAGCATTGCATATGATGAATACTGAAAGAATTGACCATAGACTATCAGATAATTATAGTCGTAAACGGTTGAATAATTCTTTTAGTAAAATGCTTATGTATAACTTTGTATTTGATGGGGTTGAACCAGTATTTGCATCGGGAGCACAAATAGATGGGGATACAATAAGAGTATTTTCAAGATATTTTGGCTTTAATAAGTACAGAACTGATGGTACAAAAGCTTTAGATAAAATTGACAACTTTGATGAATTAAAATATACGCTAAAGCATTTAGATAACAAACTAATATATTGGTCACGCGATAAGTCACCTAACTTTTTTTATAAATTAAAAAAAGGTAGACCAGATGTATTTAATGAATGGTATATACACCCAGAAAAACTAGAAATAATACACCCAGATAATAATCAATATATATTTTACACTGGAGATATAAATCTAATATGTTAAACTATTTGCACTTGGCAGCGCTTGGCGATTGCTATGCCACTAATCTTACATTAAATAATGCAAGTGAGATTGTAACAAAGTCAGATGAGAAATTTGAATATGTAAAATATAATCCCAGGAAAAATATTGATAGATGGGGATTATCATTAACTTCACTCGATGGAAAAATGACAGGCATTCCTGATTTAGATTCTATTAGAGAATATAACATAGAGAATAATACATCATATGACGAAACAGACTTTTGGACACAGACACCTGCGTATGATGACTTTGCCGAAATATTAAATCCATTTGAGCCATGGTTATTCAGAACACATATATTAAAGCTTGGTCCTGGTGGATTTTTTCCACCTCATCGAGATGCTTTAGGATTAAGATCTTTTCGCATGATAGTGCCTCTTAAAAATTGTAAAGCTCCTCGTGTTAATTTTATATTAGAAGATAAAATATTAAATTTTAAACAAGGTAAACTGTACTTTGTTAATACTGTTAAAATGCATTATATATTCAATGCTAGCATGGCTCCATCATATTGGTTAGTCATGAATGTAAAATGCACAAAGGAATCAGTAGAAAAGGTTTTAATGAATTTAGAGCATACATAATGTATAAATAGAAGTATGATAAAGAAAATATTAGTAGTCTTTATGGCTATCACTATCGGCGGGTGTTCAATGCTTAGTGGGTTTAACGCGTTGGATCCTAAAAATTTAATAAAAACCGCCGCAACAACTGGTGTCACTTATGTGGTCGCCGGACCAATCCCAGCTATTATTAATG
>Ga0209482_1002063_pt1 | contig 12873 bp, 17 predicted proteins | sample CoawatmetaG10DNA_FD_187512 | JGI IMG/M metagenome (GOLD analysis project Ga0209482, IMG submission 187512) | Marine microbial communities from the West Antarctic Peninsula - Coastal water metaG104-DNA (SPAdes) (version 2) | ecosystem: Environmental > Aquatic > Marine > Coastal ...
ATCTAACATATTAACCATTGAAGAATCATTGGCTCCTGTATTAAGATAATTAGCAGTTACAACACCTAATTTATATACTGTTGAAACTGAAGGTGTCCATCTTGGGCTAATAGCGCCATTTGAAGTGAATGATACCTCTTTTGTAAAAGGAAAAAGTTTATAGGAAATGTCTTTGAACATGTCAAAGAACTCAGTATCGTTTTGACGATTACTTTGATTAAAGCGGTTAACTTGATTACCATCAGGGAAATACGATTCAAATATATCATTTTGAACCTGAACAGCAAGACTATTGAATTCAGCTGGAGGAATATAACCCCTCTGCTCTTTATTCAGTATGAATAATACTGTAGTATATACTGTGTTTATATTTACCGCCATTGTATTTTATTTTTGAATAATAGTTAGGCCACTCTCTATGAGTGACCTATCTACTATATAGTATTACATGTTATGAGAATTTTTTCTCTATTGATTTGTATATTTCCAAACCTTCGTCAGTCTTAAAGAAAGATGCCATAGCTGAATATGGATGCTCATCAAAAGGAACTGTCATGAATTTTTTATTATTTGAAGCCCAAACAAAAGTTCTTTGATCGTCTAATAATTTAATTACTCCAGATTCAGTAGCTTGAATAGCAAAGTTTCTTAGCATTACGTTTTCATCATTAGCTAAATCTAAAAATAAACTTGGATTTTGTTTTGCAAAAAACATAAGATCTCTTTTTATTTCTTTACTTTTCATTTTAGAAACCTCTGAACCTACTTCAACTCTAAGTATAGCTTCCATTTGATCTATATCCATTTCTCTTGCAGCTACTAAAGCATCTATTTCTAGTTCAATATCATCAAGTTCATCTGTTGCAATAGCAATAGGATTAAACTCATAATATTTTTTATTTAAACCAGGATGATAAATAGATAATAGTTTTTGTAAGTTTTGTTGTTCTTTAGAAACTTTTAATTCACCATTTAAAAACATTATGTGGCCCAGAGTAACTTCACCTTTTTGCTCATCAACAAATGGAGAGTTTTGATTAACTGCAAATCTTAATTCTCTTTGCATGCTAGTTTCTGTCTCAAACCAAAGTAAAGGCGATCTGTGGTGATGCTTACTTTGCATTGTATAAGTTAATGGTCTATTTCTTTCTTGTAAAAGATATACTCTATCTTTAATTTCCCATTTAGGTTTTTCAACTTCATGAGTTTTTACCATCTGTGATGGTTTTTGTAATTCCTGAGGAGCAACCTCAACTTTTTTAGCTGTAGCTTGTTTAGCCATGATATAATATAATTAAATAGTTTAAAAAAGTAAAGATTACCCCCGTCAATAAGACGAGGGTAAAAATTACAGTGATTGATATTACTTAGTGAAAATTACGAAGTTATTCGCAGCTTGAACACAAAGACATCTTTCTGATAAGAAGTGTACTTGCATAGCGTCTAAATCAGAAGTATAAGCTCCTCCAACAGATCCAGTCAACCATGTCTTCATACGACGGTCATCAGCTTGAGAAGCGCGATAACGTACGTGTAAGAATGGTCGGCGGATGTTAGTACCTAATACTTGGTCATAGACAGTAGAAGTTCCAGCAGGAACTAATACTCCTTCAATTGGATTAATTGCCGCTCCAGCAGCAGCTTTAGTTAAGCCACCACGAGTAGAAGCATCGTTAAGATATTTCCAGTCTGTCTTGTAGAAGTCATAAGAACCTCTTCGGAAACCTGTAAAACCTAAGTTTAACGCCATTTCTTCAGAATTCTCAAACAAACCATAAGCAGTTCCACCGGCTGCTCCAGCAGATAAACCAGCTAACATATCATCAAGCTCTAATGAAAGACCTCTATTGACAAATAGCATATTCTCTTCAATAGCTCCTTGAGTATCAAGGTTCTTAAGAATTGAATCAAACTCAGCTAGAGTTCCACCATAAGCAGAGAAGTTATTACCTCTTGCTTTAATAGCAGAGAATAATCCTTGAGTACCTTTATTGTTAGCAGCTAAAGCAGCAGAACCAGCAGCAGCTAATTCTCCTTCAACAACAGACATTTCCAAGTAATCTTCAAAACGTAGTCGTGTCTCAGACTCAGCCTTAAGATACCAAAGATATCCACCTGTTCCGTCTTCAGTAGCAACTTCTACCCAACCAATCTGTGCAGTGTCAGATCCAGAGATTTGATACTTAGATTTGATAATGATAGGTGAATTACTAAACTGAGTGAAAGAAGGAGTAATAGACTCTGCAGTAGCATCGCCAAGTCCTTTTCCATATTCAGAACCGTAGACAAAGATCTTAAGATCTGTGAAACCACCAGCTCCAATACCTCCATTAGCTGGAGTAGCAGCAACTGAAGCAGCCCCGTAAGGTGCAACTGTAATAGTAGCGTCAGCAGCTCCGGCAACACCAGGAGTTCTTGCAGTTACAATAGCTGTTACTTCATTACCAAGTGCTGGCTCTATAATAACAATAGTATCGTTTACTCCAATCACGTTGGTGATTTCAGTAGTTACGTTGAAAGATAAAACATTAACTCCTGCTCCAGCTGCTATGATAACACTATCATAAGCAATGTGCAAGCGGTTTTGTTCTGACCAGATAACCTGATCGGATGTCATAGGCATTTCAGCTCCTACCATACGCAAGAAACCAGAAAGAGTTCTGTTTCCGTAACGCTCTACTTCTTGTTCGTAGATCTCAGGTAAATACTGTTGTGCGAAATCATTTGTGCCATCTGTAAAACTAAGATAATTAGTCTCCAGGGCTTGTAGTTTTTGGCTTGGAATTAATGATCCAAACTGTGGTGCTAGTGCCATAATTTATATATTTTTAAATTTTGATTTTTTTAATTTTAAGTTTTAAAGAATCATTCGCATCATTACTTAACACTTTTACTTTAATCCCATCTTTAAAACCATCAGACTGTGCAGCCTGTCTAATTTCTGTACTAGGATTTTTAGAATTACTAATTACGTCTCTGACGGCATCGGCTTTTCCTTGTTCATAAAAATGTTGAGCAATAGTATCTACGTTTTCAGCAGCATAAATAGCCTTATGATAACCTCCAGAATCTTTTACATTACCTTTTTTGTCTAAGAACTTCCCGACAAGGTTTGTAATATTTGATTGTTTATCAACTAATTTACTAGGGTCGTTAACACCATATCTAAATTTTTTATCTCCTACATTGAAATCAAAACCTTTGAAATCTTTTTCGAAATAATCTTTAGTTTGTTGTTTAAATTCTCCATGTTGCTTTTGAGCAGTTTCCTGATCCTTCGTATAGCGGTCAAAAAAGTCAGTAGCTTTTTGTTGCTCCTGAGTAACGCCGGGTCTCAACTTGATATCGTCGTAATATTTACTCTTGGCTTTTTCCAAAAAGTTTTTGGCTTTTGCAACCTCTTCTTTCATTGCGAGTTTCTTTTTGCGGATTTCTCGCTCCTCTTCTAAGTCTTCATCATATGAAAAATTATCTTCCATAAGGAAATTAATTTCTTCATTATCTAAATGTGGTTTAGTTTGCTTATAAAATTCTATTAACAACGTATTGTTGTCTGCATTTGAATAATCAGCATTTAAACGCACGTAATCTTCTATGTTTCCGCCTGTCTCTTCCATAAAAGAAACAAGCTTTTCTATATTTTCAGGTAAAGGTTTTCCAGTTATTTGAGCATCTCTTTTAGCTTCTTTAACTTCTTCACTTATTTCTTTAACTTCTTCAGCTACATCTTCTGTAATTTCTTGCAGTACTGGCTGTTCATCTTGAACTTCTTCAGTGGACTCTGATATTCCTTCTCCCACTTTTTCGCTATCTCCGGATGGTTCGCCCACAGGAATTTCCGCTGTTTCTCCGATTTGAATGGCATTGTCTTCTATTTTTTCTTCTACAGGCATAACTACTTTAGTTACTTCCTCTTGTTTTATTTCATTTTCAGGTTCAGATATTTTTACTTTTTTTATAGCATTATCTGTTTTATTTTGTTGACCTAAATTTCTAGGCTTAGACTTTTTAATTTTAAAGTCTCCTTCTTGTTTTACTTCTGTTGACATAATATAATATAATTAAATAAATAAAAGGTTTATTTAGGACCCAAAGATCCTAGATCAAACCCACTTAAATCATCATTACCATCTGATTCAAAATTAATTGGTAATAAATCATTTTTTCTTTGATCAATCATTTCTGATTGTTGAGTACCCTGTATACGAGTTCTCTTATCTTTTCTATCTTCTATTTCTTTTTCTTTTTCTAATTCAACACCAGCTCTAGCTTTAGCTAATTGCATTTGATAACTAAATTCTTCAGCCATGAGCTCTCTTTTTATTTGAGCTTCATTTTGCATTCGTTGTATTTCAAATTGAGATTTAGCCTGTTCAATACTAACTTTTTCTTGAGTTAAAGCTTGTTGTTTTTGAACTTCAGACATCGCGGCAGCTTCAGAAGCTTGAGCATTAGCCTGCGCTTGTGCTTGTATATTTTGTTGTTGAGCAGCTTGCTCTCTTTCAATTTTTTGATTTTGTCTTAGCTTTAAATATTGATTAGCTAATTTAGTATTTTTAACTTCTCTAATATCAATAGCATCAGATAAAGCAATAGAACCAATTTTTAAAGCTGTTTGTATATTTTGTTCTAATAAAGCTTTTTCTTCTTCTTCAGGTTCTAATTCTAAATAAATACCAAAATCATGAATTTGTAAATTCATTAATTCTTCTAGTGTTTTAGTATTAAAAGTGCTTATTGTGTTCATTAAAGCTTCCCTGTTTAAAGGATGTCTTATTATATCAGCAGTTTTTAAACTTATGTTTTCGCATACTCTAAGACCTACATATAGTAATGAATCCATCATATGTCTAGTTGCTACATTAGATGCATTTGCTGCCATTTTTTGTAATCCAACTAATGAATCTTTGTTTGGCATACTACCATCTCTTGCTTCATTTAATCCTGTTACATCACGTATCATTTGTAAATAATACTGATATGTTCCAATTAAACTTTGAATTTTTGCTTGACCCGATGATGATGATAATTCTGAAATAGGTACTTTACCAGCATTCATTCCGCCTTCTTGTGTCAATGATCTTCCAACTATAGAACCAGTTTGGAAATACATATTTAAAGCTTCAGCTGGATTATAATTAGTTCCATTACCTAAATCAACTTCTGCTAAACCGTCCATATCTAAGAATACACCATCTGGTACTATTCTAGACATAACTTGTTGTAACTTAAGATGTGTTAACTGAATCATATCAGCAAATCCACATATTTTACTAACCATAGATTCAATTCTGCCTTTATATATTCTAGGTGCAGATATACAATAGTTCATTTCAACTTTGGTTGTATCAGCCATTGGCCTGGTCATGTTCTCTGCTAACTTCCATTCAAGCATGTGATTATTACCTAATACTTTTGCTCCAGTATATAAAACTTCTATAGTTCTTGTTACAATATCATATCTATCGCTATCAGGTGGGTTATAACCATCGGGTTTTAATAATACTTTTTCAAGACCTTGATCTGTTTTCTTTATTTTAAATACTTGATTATGATATGTTTTATATTCAAAATACATAACCTGAATAGTATTCTCATCATAATTACCCCAACCTGTTATATATTGAGAATTACCAGGCATTTGTTGTATTTTTCTTAATTCTTCTTCTGGTATATTAGGATATTGTTTTTTTAATTCTGGTATAGTTATAGACTTTACTTCACCTACATAATAAACATCTTCAAAATTAGGATCTTCAGTATATGAATAAACCATATATGCAGGATCAACATAATTAACTCTTACACCTTCTGTTTTATTAAAACTAGTTTTACAAGCACCTATGCCTAACACAGTTAAATCATAAGCTAATCTTTTTTTAGTTTGGTTATATTTATTTTTTGCTAAAACATTACTTATAACTTCTTCTTCTGCAATTTCAACTTGTTGTTTATAATTCATTTGCATGTAAAGATCTAATTCTTCTTTACTTGCAGGCAAAGCTTGAGGATTAGTTGTATTATATAAATCAATACCTAATTCTTTAAATTCACTTAATACTTGTTTTGAATTTATATCTCTAAGTAATGCTTGTGAATATTTACTTTTTTCTTGAGTAGAATAAGGATCTTGAGCTATTGTGTTAATGTCGTAATTTTTGTCTGACATTCCATTAACAACAATATCTACAAACTTAGGTATAACAGCAACTGGTGTCCAGTCTAAATTAAGATAAGATAAATCACCGTTTATTGACATTTCATCTTTATACTTAGCTACTGATTGTTCTCCTCTAGCATATAATCTTAATTGGTGAAAATTACTATAGCTTTGAGCATATCTATTTCCTGATCTTCCTTGTTGAAACCACTCTCCTTCGATAGCCCTACCTACTTGAATACCATAGTCTAAGCTTGCTTTTTCTTCCTCGCTAACCACTTGGTTGGGGAAAGAACTGTATGTATTAGTTTGGATTTTCATTTATTAAAGTATTTTTGAAGTAGTTCCACTGTTATTGTATTTTTTAATACCTAAATCAATAGGTTTATATATTTTCTTTTGCGCCGGCATATACCTGTTTTTATTACAAGCCATCAAAGCTAGTCCTGAACTAATAGAAGCATCATGCTTTGTTCTATTATTTATATTGAATTTAGCCCAATCATTTAAAGTTCTTTGGAAATACATATCTCCATAGCCGTTTTCCAACATACCAACATTAGTGTTTATGTAGGTTTCTATAGCAGCTGCGTGAGCTTGCTTTATATCTTCACTTGAGTTTGGTATTCCACCTATTTCTCTTTCAGTTACTGATAATTTATTCCAAATCTTATCTGGCCTGTTCATTGAATAACCTCTATAACCTCTTCTTTTAAAATGATATAATAATCTAGGCTTATTATTCTCCGCTAATATAGGCATACCGTAAAAAATACAAGCCATTAAAACATCTTCAAAAAATATCTCAGCTGTTTGGGGTCTAGCTATATATTCTAAAAAGAAATGATTAGGTGGTACGTTCTCCATACTGAATTTAGTTAAGCCATGTAAAGAACCATTAGAACCTCTACCATCTACTGTACCTGATATATCATAACTATCACAACCAAAAGCACCTAAGTGCTCATTACCAGGGTGTTTACCTTTGTTATCTATTACAATTCTATTTTGTAATTCTAAAGAAGGTACCCATGATATATTAAACCTACCATCTTTATTTGGAACAAATATAACTCTAGTATCTTTTTGTCCGTTTTCCCATTGAAAACTACCAGTAGTTATTGTTGAAGTACTTTTTAAATCAACGTTGTAATCTATTTGCTCATATATTTTTGTAAGATTAAACAAAGATTCTTTTGCTTCATCTCTAAAAGCGTGTTCTTCTGTTCTTGGAAACTGACGATAATATTCATTTAAACCGTCTTGATCTTGTTTTAAACCTTCAACTTCATTGTTCCAATGTTCTATAACTCCTTGTTCTATCACATCACCAAAAGCATCTACTGTTTCTTTTTCAGGTATATCAAATACTGGATAACCATAACAATCTATAAATCCTTCATAATTCCATTCCATTGGTATAAATAAAGAATACAAACCTGAGCTTGTTTGACCATTAGCATTTCTTTTTTCAACATTAGAACTATAATAAAGCTTTTTAAAGTTTTCACCTCCTTTATCTAAAGCGTTTGATGTTGAACCCATCATGCATTTACCTATAATTCTACTACCTAATCTTAGACATGTTTTAGTAACACGCCAATTATTAAGTATGTTTGTTGGCCTTTCCCATTTACCTGATTCATCATGAACAAGTAGCTTTAGTTTTTCACCATCATAAGAGTTATCTCCTGTGTTCTTCCAATCTATTGTTGTATCAAGACCGGATATCTCTTTAAGCTTTTCGTTATTGTCCAGCTTTTTTCTTGTAAACTTTGTAGCTGGTACTCTATATGCCAATTCTGTTTTTGGTCTGTCCATTCCATCTTGTATTGGTTTAAAGAAGAAAGGATAGTTAACGGATATTGGTACAACTTTATCGGTAAACATTTTTTTAGCATCTGGTCCTGATTTTGATAATATACCAAATCTTGAGTCTGTCGATATTGTCGCAGCGTTGACTGCTTCACCTGATGCCATGAATGAAAAGCCACTCCGTCTATTCTTAAGGTAGCACATTCCATAGCTACGTTTATCAGCTCTACAGGCCTCCCAGAAGATGTAGAATAATCTATTTGATTCACGAAAATTGGGCTGGCCAACGTCAATCTTGCTCCATTGCAAGTACATATAGTGAGTACCAGTAATATATGTAGACTTATTTTTGTTAATAAACCAAAAGCCTTCTTCGCGTTTTTTAAATTCATCATCTATATATCCGTGCCATTTTTCTTTAAAATCATTAGGATACTCTTCCCAGTCAAATACAGATTTTATTTTTTTTAATTCTTTAGGATATTCTGAATATTCCCATTTGTTATTATCAAATACATGAGGTTTATCTTGTTTTGGTAAAGCTATTTTTAAACCTTGTATTTCATATATATCACCAATTTGACCGGTTTTGCTTATAATAATTATATCATGTTCTTTATTATAACCATATTCCCATTTAGCGTATCTATTAGTTCTATTTAAAACCTTAGGTTTTATATGACTATCTAATATTTTGTATAATTCTTGTTTATACATTACTTTGATCTTCCTTCAGCAAAACCTTTAAAGCTTTTTTCTTCAATAACTTCTGCTGGTTTTTCGTTTAATAAATCTTCTTCAACTTGTATTCTTGTAAGTATTTCAAAAGCATCAAATATTGCAAGTTTTTTTGTTGCAGCGGCATTTTTAAGTCTGTCAGCTGATATATCATCTCCTGAGTCAACAATCTTTTCTTCTGCCACCTTAATTAATTCCTCAACTGCTTTTTGCCCAGCTCGGATTATATTCAACTTCGTTTCCTTGGTGTTCATATTTAATTACAATATCATTTGATTTCATACAATATAATCTCTCTCCGTTTACAAAAAACTCGTATTCCCCATCTGGTGTGTAACCAACTACATCTCCTGGAGTTATTTTAAGAGCTTCTAAAGAACTATTACCGTATTTTAATATACCAATAAGCTCGCGCTCTTTATCTAACGTTAGATCATTGTCACTTAAAAGTGGTTTTACAAAACATCTATTGTTTATTGTCTCCCATTTATTTTTGTTTTTGTACATATAGACCTGGTCCATTGCAACAAAATATAGATTTTCTGTAAATTTAGATCTACTTGTTTTTTGCTTACCTCTTATATCTCTAAATGTTCTAAAAACATTGTGGTGTATTATTATAATATCACCTTTAGATATATTTGTTTTATAAGCAATTGGTGTTGAAATAACTTTAGCCATATTGCTAACTGATCTAAAATTATCTAAATCAACGTTAGTTACAAGGCTTTTGTCACCTACTTTTATTTCATTATTGTATTGGCTGTTTAATGGCTCTACAATAAAATCAAATAAGCTTTTCATTTAGTATTCTAAATCATACTCAATTGATACAGCCATATTACAGTTAAACTTTTTCCAAGGTATTACTTCATCTTTTTTTTTGATGTGAATACTATATGAATCATTTTTTTCTTCATGTAGTATATGAGAGATTTCATGTCCTCCATATACTTGTTGACCTACTGCGTAGTGCATTGCATCGTTTTTATAATCAGAACCTATACTTATTTTTCTGATTACATTACTCATTATCTTCTTCAGGAATTAGCTCATAAGATCCATCTTTTAAATCGATGTTAACCTTACCATATTTGTCTTCAAGTTCCTTTTTAATAACTTCCATTTGTTCAGACTCTTTAGCGAACATTGTTACTAGATCTGCTTTACGCAATTCACCAGCTCCAATCTCTCCTTGAATTTGTATCATTTTATTATTAAACTCAGTCACTTGCTTAAGCTCTTCTGTTGTTATTTTGCTATTTTCTTCCATTGTATTTAATTTAATTGTTTTCATTTGTTTTTATTATTACCTATATTTTTTGCTTTTTCCCAGGTCCTGCCAACAAAGTAAGCTCCGTAGACTGTAACTAGTAATGACTGGAATATAGGTATATAGGTTTTTTCTATTACAAATCCACCTACGTTGCCATCAAAAAAAGCACATGCTGTAAAGATAACTGTTAAATAAACAATAATCAATGGTCGTATGTTTTTTGATAAAAAACTATCAGACTTCATGTCTGACTCCCATCTTCTTGTAACTTGTTTTTGCGCTTCACTATCTGCTTTCTCAAGTATCTCTTGAAGCTTTTGCCTTGCTTTTAGTTTTTCTTCTTTAGAAGTTGTTAAATTATCAACGACGTCACCTATTTCTTTGATGACGCCGCCTGTTAATAATTTTAATAATGCATTCATGTGTTAAGCTTTTTTATAAGCTTCAGCTTCCCAAGGCAAATTCTTTGCGCCTTCAACCATAGAAGCTCTTGAGTATTTTTTACCTTTCCAATAAACATTATTATTATCGTAATTAAGATCACCTCTTTCCATTTGATCAATGTGAATCATTTCGTGATCTACAACTTTTTGTTTTTCTAATGGAGATAAGTTTTTGTTAACTAAAATAGTTCCATTATTATTAGCCTCTCCCATTACACCTGCTTCAAGATTTCTCTCATATATAGGTGTATTGCAGGTACAAATAGGTGAATCCATTTTAAAAGCCATTTATTTCTTATAACGCTTAGCTGGAGATGGCTTCATCATTTGAAGAGCAGAATGTTTTCCAACAAAAGATCCACCCATTTTCATTGGAGACTTACCAGCCATTTTCATAGCAGAATCTCCTTTATTCATAGCGTCTTTCTCTCTGTCTACAATAGGCATATATTTAAAATCTGCATTTTGTTTCATTGGAGATTTACCCATCATTTTAGGACCTTCGCCAGCGGCAACTTCTAATTCTTTTTTCTTTTCGTACTTAGCTGCTTTTTTATTGCCAGACTCATAGTCAGCAATAGCGTTTCTAGCGTAATCTTGCTCTATTTTTTGTTTTGATTTTTTCAAAGGTCCTTTCATAATTGTTTGTTTGTTTGTTTGTTTATTTACCATTTAACCTTGTCGGCCCAGTAAGCAGCAGACATTTTGCCTTTTGCTATGTTTTTTCCATGACGGGCTTTAAAGGATTTTCTTTTAGCTTTCATTTTATCAGACTCTCCAGATTTAGGTTTACCAGCAGTGCTAGCTCCTTGCTCACCAAAACGTATGATCTTTTCTTTACCATTAGCACAAGCTTTAACAACATGTGATTTTTTTGGATGTGAAGATGTTTTCTTTGGCTTATTGCAAGCCATATTTTTTTTTACTAATCTTAATGACATATACTATTTATTCACCACAGGGTTTACCTGTTTTAACATTTACCCAATTTTCTTTATCAAACCAGTCTCTAAGTGTAGCACCTTTTTTTCTAGCACCTTTAACATTAGTAGAACTTGATCTTTTATATTTACCTGAACTACCAGCTGATTCTTTAGCTCTTACGACTTTGTCTTTTTGAGCTTTACTCATGCTTCTAACTTTAGCTAGCGGTAAACATACTTTTTTAGTACCTCCACCTTTTACTTTACTTTTTGGCATTGTCAAATTTTTTTAACATTTTGTCTAATGTTAAAGCTTGTCTTTTATGCAGCGCTGAAGCTTTTTTCAACTCGCTAGATACTTTTTTTAAAATTTTCTTATCCATTTTGTTTTTGGTTTTTTATAAAGTTTGCCATTTCTAATCCTAGTTTTTTACCTTGCTCAGAATCTGATTTATAATGAGCTTTAGCTATATTTCTACTGTCAGATATATTTTTAGCTACTTTATCTATTTGTGTTTTTTTATTTGGATATTTATCTTTTAGCATTTCAGAAACTAAATAACCCTGTGCAGAATGACCTGAAGGGTAAGATGGGGTCTTCATTGATTTAAGTTCAATATCATTTAATTCTATTCCAAAAATCTTTGCAGCTTGCTTAGGTCTTGGCCTATTGTAATATTTTTTTATATTAGATATTATAGGCACAGAATCATCTATTAATTTCTGCATGTAATCAGAATCTTTATCACCTACTATTTCAGTAAATGATTTAATGACGTCATCGTGTTTTTCAATAAATTTTTTATCTACGTTAAGTTTATCTATTTCTTTAATTTCCTTAAGAGTCTGTAAAGAATCATCTTTAGGTAATTTAGTTTTTTTAAACTTACTATAGTCAAAATCTTTAAATAAAGACATTATTTTTTACCACCAAAATTACTAGGTCCACCAGCTTTTGTACATCTCACACCCCAGCCAGAAGCATAAGCGCTAGGCCATACTTTAAACTTACGCTTTGCAGCAGCTTTACAACCAGATGATATCTTTGCGTAAAGCGGTGATTTAGAGGGACCCACCTTCTTTTGCTTGAGCTTTCATGGTAATAGGTCCTGCAGAATAAGGAGTTGCAGCTAGTTTAAGCTTCATACCTGTTATTCCAGAACTACTTCCTTGACCATGTGGACGACCTTCTTGACTAAGTGGTCCATCCCAAATTATATTCTGACCAACATCTCCTTGAGAATTAAAATCAGCTTTTTCTATTTTTGCCATATTTATTTATTATTATTTTTTAACTCCTCTACCCATTAATATATCAGCCTTTGTTATTTTACCATCTTTATTTAAATCCGGAAAATCTTTTTTAAACATAGGAGATTGTTGAGGAGGCATTTGCATTTGCTGTGCTCTTTGTTGCGCTTGAGGACTAAAATTAGCATTTACCTGATTTACATCTTGATAAGGATTGTTTTGAACAGGCGCAACTCCTTGCATTGTTTGACCCATTTTAACAGGTGA
>Ga0209482_1002065_pt1 | contig 12870 bp, 34 predicted proteins | sample CoawatmetaG10DNA_FD_187512 | JGI IMG/M metagenome (GOLD analysis project Ga0209482, IMG submission 187512) | Marine microbial communities from the West Antarctic Peninsula - Coastal water metaG104-DNA (SPAdes) (version 2) | ecosystem: Environmental > Aquatic > Marine > Coastal ...
TACCAGAGGAACCGCTTGCTATGGGGACCGCTGTACTGATGCCATAACCTTTCTGCACTACGAACCAGATTGCTCGACCAGCGGCTAATCTCTCTTTTTTAGTAAGTGGTTGTTGACGCCCCCGAAAGAGTACAGTGTTGGGGAGTGAGTCTTGCAAGGCTCGTACTTGAAGCTTTAGCAAGTTGTGTGTATTAAACCGTGTCATTTATTCTTCCTTCTTTTGTTAGAAAAGCAGCAGACTTTATACCGGTCTGCCAGCGGTTCTCGGTAATCAGTTCGAGATTATTGACAAGCCTTCTCAAGACGGGCGCGTTCTTTAACTGCGCCTTCGCCTTTGCCGAGGAGCGTATCTAAACGCTCCAATTGTTGTTGTGGGGAGAGTTTGGCACGCGCCTCTTCTCTCAACTCTGCGTCGGCTTTACGCCGATCCCTGTCTTCTGGTCCTCGCTTCATAGCTGACCTCCTTCATCTTTTGTTAGAAAAGCGGCAGACTTTATAGTTCTACAACTTTGCGTTTATCGTTAGCAGAGGTTAATTGCTTTGGAAAAATAATTTTTGTAAAACCAAATGGCAAACCAACGGTGTTGATAAGGATCCCATTCCACTTTCTTACTGTTGTCTCAAATGAAATCCGCGATTTATTTAAACCCGACATCGTTGCAGCAGGTTTATAAATTTCACAAAAAAGCACAATCCCATGGTCCCTATCTCCATGTAGAAATCCCTCGTGATAGGCTTCGATCATAGCGCAAACAATCTTCGACTCAAAGTTCTTTCCGTTAGTGTCGGTGAATGCAATATAAGCTTTCGAATCCTCGTCATAGTGTTCCAAAAAATTCTTGATTCTTATATTCTTGCCGGATCGGGGTGTTTTCGTGACACCGGGATCATATCCTTCTGTTACCAAAGCATTAGTTTTATCGGCGAAGCTAACATTTTTAATTTTGGTGCCATCGCGTTGTTTATCCCAAGCGTTGAATATTCGACCTCTTGTTTGGGGTAACAAGAATTGATTAGGATGGAGTTCATCCATAACCTTTTTAAATATGATTGGCAAGTCCTTCAGCGTAGGACGCTCAGGAAACTTTCCAGACGGATTCATACCATTAAAGGTTGGATCTAATTTAAAAAGATCCGCTAGTTGCAAAGAAACATCAGGCCACTGATATTGTTTGTTCTGTGCTGGCGGATTGCTGCGGATTCCAGCAATGGTTCTCAAATAAGAACTATCAACCGGCTCTCCATAAGTTCCATCTGTTTTCATTTCATGACATTCTGAACTAACTACAAAAACAGCAACAGTTTCGTCTTCACGGAGGTGTAGGATACAATGAATACGGTGATGACCATTTTCAATATTATAAACACTCTTGGTGCGTGTGCTTACAAATGGTAAATATTTCTGACCCTGTTTCTCAATAAGAGGTCTAAGTTCTTGAATACAATACCTTGTATCAACCACTTTAAGTCGCACTTGTTGTTCACAAAGCTCATCTTCCGTCAACTCGCGGCAATCAACAATAAATCTGCGATAAGTTACCCCATCGTGTTCTGTTAGAAGGAGTTGTCGATGACGCTCATAATCATCGCGAGGATCAAGCACCTTGTACTTTTCCATCGCAGCTTTAATAACTGCATCCTCGTGTTCTTCCATATTATTAATTTGGTTATCATTCACTAGTGGAATAATGTTTCCCATTGTAAAGCTCCTTGTGCTTCAATTACTTATATAATATAACATGATTTTGAAATCATGTCAAGGGTTTTCTTTTAAAAGTCTATTGGGGGTGATAACTTATCCAGTAGCTTTGTTCTTATTGTCTTTTTGATGCGTTGCTTTGTGCTTTGCGTCTTTAGATATGCGTTGATCAAGGTTTTCTGTGTTAGGCTTTTTAGTTTTCTTAACATTGCGTTTTCTCCTTTTCTTTTTGGCAGGCTCTGAAAGAATATTATCAATATGATCCAAAGCAAGAGTTAGTTTGCTCTTTCTTTGGATACGCTTTCTCTTTATAACTTTAGGGTGATCACTCATAAATTGTAGACTAATTCTCCCAATCTTCTTCGTCATCATGTTGAGCATAACGTGGAGGTACTGTTTCTTTTTTCAAAGGAGTTTCTTCAATTATGCCAGCCGTGTCTCCGGTTGTGGCAAGATATTCTTCCTTATTCATAACCCTAAGCGAGAATACATCAGTATCTTTGTCGTGATATATTCCCATCAAATCATCAGTATTGACCGCTTCAAGATCTTTCTCAACAAATTTGATCTCTCCGCCGTACTTCTTCACAACCGCTGCTAAGAGCACCATAAGAAAAGTAGGGTCTTTAAGCATTTTACCACTTGGTTTATTCATCTTTTGTCCCCTTTCCTGAACTCGATGTAAATGTCCCATATAGTTTGGGCTTCTTCCTTAGTCAGATTATAAGCTTGTTGAAGATCCTCTAAGGAAAACTCAACCTCATCCGTGTACTCATCATTATATACTTTCTTCTGATCCCCACCAAGCTCTATTGTATAAGGTAATCCAAATATATCAATCACTTGTTGTTGACTTCTTTTGTTTTTAGTGTATTTGCTCATTTTAAACTGTATCGTTGTCTTCGTGAATGTGATCAGAGGGTGGTTTACAAGTTTTATCTGCTGCTGTAGCTTCAATCTTGGTTAATATCCAAATCGCTGTATCTTCGGCTAATCTTCTGCTGAAGGCGAACACTGCTTTAAGGGTTTTAGTCGGCGTCATACTTAATCCAAGAATATCGCTTTCGAGTGGCAAGATAATCAATATCTGCCTCATTCTTATAAGCTTCTATCTCGAAAGGATTGTTGAAGTAAGCCATCATACCACTTCTAAACCTTATCATACCTATAACCCAAAATAAGAAATAGAGAGCCCAGTGAAAAACAAAGAGCAGTTCCAGTTGTTGTTGATAGTGGATTGTTTCGTGAGTTTTATCATTATCGGTTAACTTTCCCTTACACCAGACGACCGGACCAATATTAATAGCCCAGATCTCAATAGGAGCAACCTTTGATAGCCAGATTGGCACTCTGCTGTGTTCAATAAATTTTGGTTTCCAGAGTTTCATGGTTCAGCGCTCAACTTCTTTTTCTTTGGTTTGCTTCTCTTGCGATAATCTTCTGGCATTGCTTCACGAAGACGAACGTTGGTCATCTCAAGTACTGCTCGCCACCGCATGATACGCTTTCTAGCATTAATATGAGTGTCGGGATAAGCAAGAAGCACTTCCTCAACTTTAGGAACTCCATTTTTATCCGGTTGGATGCGATGCTGAACAATAACATATTTTTTACTCATTCTATTACCTTGTATCCTTGTGCCTTAAGGCTTTTAATTCGCGCCCACTTAAGGGTATCAGCGAGGGCTTTAATATCACCGTCGTTTTCAAAGGTGAGAATATTCTTTTGTTTTAGTCCATCTTCTCTGTCAGTGAAAATAGAAATTTTAATGGTTCCGGTATTTTTGTCAACATGCATCTGAAACTGGACTGGACCTTCTATAGGTTTAAGATTAACAGTATAAAAGGCGTCGTAGATCACAGGGCGCTCCCCAATAGAGGCGCAACACCCGGAGGCACCTCACCAGCGATCATACCTCCATGCTTGGCAATTATAAGAGTGACAAGAGAAACAGGAACCCAGCCATAAACTGTTCCTTCAGGATTTTCAGGATCCTCTGCGTAATGTAAAAGAAGGGTTTCTAATCGGTTTGGATACCCAACCTCAACACTTTCATAACGCTCAGCATCATCCCGGCGTGGGGAACAATAACTTGTTTCACGGGCTTGAACGCTCATGGCAAACCCATCGGAGCAAACAACTCTTTGATTCATCTTCATTGTTCCTCGCCCGTCAAAAGCTCGACGATGTAACCGCTAACCGCCTGACCATCAGTTCCCGTTGCTTGGTGGAGAGCAACAGTGTTTTCAATGTCACCCTGACCCAACACGGTCCAAAGCTTCATAGCCACCTCAGAAGGCAGCGTCAAGAAGTAGTCGGCAAGGTTTTGAGTCTGGTTGAGATCAAGAACTTCGTCAAACACACTCTTTGCTTCCATCTTTTCAACCAACGCGGAGTGATCGTTGATGCCGAAGGATGCCGTCTTGTCAATCTTACCAGCTTCAAGAATATCTTCAACAGTTACTTGCCGCTCGTAAGTCTCAACAAAGTCACGGAAAGAAACAGCAGCCTCGAAACCAACGAAAGCATTGGTCAAGTTGTAGACGATACCAAGGTCAGAACCCTCTTCAAAGAGCCCAGCACCAGACAAACATTCGCTCAACCGATCCCAAGACCGGCGACTTGGATAAACTTTGTTAGGCTCAAAGTCATCGGAGTGATCAAGATGTTGGTGGTTCTGGTTAATAAAGTCCCAGATAACCTCGTGGATGTTGTCTTTTGCCCAGCCAAGCCAGTCTTCTACAGTAGGCTCAACATCAAAGACGGTCCAACGATCCAATTCAGCGGGGTCCATTTCGCCAACCTGATATTGCTCACCGTGCTCGCCACCGTTAACGGCAGCAAAGATAAGGGTTTCAGGATGAAGAGCAAACCCAGCAAGCTTCCGAGAGTCGGTCAACTCAAAGATACCTTGACGAACTTCAGGAGTAGCGCGGTCAACCTCATCGAGGAAGAGCACCACAGCGGTATCACAAGCCGTCTTAAACCATTCAGGCGGGTTCCAAGAGGTTACTTGACCATCAGTGCTCGGCAAGCCCAGCAAGTCACCCTCGGTCATCTGAGAGGCACGACGTTCAACAACGGGAAGTCCGATGGTAGAAGCAAGTTGATAAACAACTTGAGACTTGCCAACACCATGGCGTCCACGAACCAAAACTGGTTTGCGAACCGCAGTGACATGGGGGACAACGGAAATAAAGGTTTTAAAGTCAACAGCCATTAGTATCTCTCCTGATTACATATATAATATAGCATTTAAAAACGTTAATGTCAAGCATTATTTTCGACTTGACAAACTCTTGACATTCAAGAGGGTTCTTCAAGTTTGGTTGGGATTTGTTGTTCCCAGTCTTCGGGGCAAGTAGCCAAAGGATTAGATGACTTCCCAATGATTTCGAAGCTCGCCCCAATACGATAACTATTGGCTGCCAACTCTGTTGGGAACAACGCTCTCGGCAGTGCAAACCCAGATTCGCGGGTCATCTTCTTACTTGGGTGATTAATCCAGTTGACCGTGGTAACGTCGGTATAATGGTTTGTTGAGTTAACCAAATTCCAGTCAATCTTCTCAATGATGCCGACAAGCTCACGTTTGGCAAAGTTATGTTTGTCGTCATAGCAGTATCGTTCTTCTTTTACCAAAGTGCCAATGCCAACACCAAACGTGCGGGCACGAGAGCGAATAACAGCACGGAGCTTTTGCGTTAGTCTTGTCTGTTCAACCAACCACTCTTTACGATTCGGGCAGGTCTGCTTGTTATGTCCGTAGGAGCTTTCCTCACTACGCCAGCCGTTTGCTTTACACCAGCCACATTGACGAGGGGTGCTTGTTTTTTTTACCCCTTTAAGCTCGCCCGTTGGTTCTGTTCCATCTGGCATTGTGCCCACGCGCTTAACATATTCTTTGAGGTAATGCCTTTGTGTTGCCGAGGGCTCAGCCTCTGTTCGGCTCTTAATAGCGTTTGTCAGCGATTCACACGTTCGCCTGTTATGTCCGTAGTTGAAGCAGTATCCGCATCGTCTTGCCATAATTATTTATCTCCCTGAGTACAAGTATATAATACCATAGAATTTATGGGGTTGTCAATAGAAAAGTTGTAAAAGAAATGTCAAGCGCTTACCAGTCAATCGGGTCGTTAGGGACGAGACACAGAGAGGATTTCAGTTGCTCCTGTCGCTTACTCGCGGAACGGGAAGTTCCTTTCGCCTGTTCGCGAGCTTCAATCCCTTGGTCAACAAACTCTTCTTCCGAATCGCCCCAGCCGTCAAAGTGCCCCGCTCCGAGAGCCCGCAGAAAATCGGAAAGATCAGCCGCGTCCCGCCAGTCATCCTGACTTGTTGAGGGGTGTGAGATTATCGCGAACAATCCATCGATAATCAGTTCAAGTTCGCGTTCATCCAATTCAATTTCAATACTCATGAGTCTTCTCCCTAACTACATATACACTATACCATAGGTTTTATGGGGTTGTCTACAGAAAAGTTGTAAAGAGAATGTCAAGCAGGGGAAACAACAATTAATTCTTTTTCTCTCACCCAGGCTTTTTCGCCATCGTTAAATAATATGAGACATTTCCAACAACCTGACCACTCAAGCTCGCCAGGATCATATTCTCGCTTTAAAATAAGTCCACTGGGTGACCATTGGGAGTTGATAGTGTAATCGACTTTTACCAGATCACCGGCTTTCATTTAAAACTCGTTCGGCAATCTTGGTAACCGCCCACTTGGCGTTGCGTCCAAGCTGGTCCCAGGTTTCTTGTGCGTGAATCTCTTTAAAGACGAAGGGGCGGCGCTTGACACGGCTCATAAACTCAGCTTCTTTACCGCCCTCGAAGCGTCCGACTGCTTCTTTCTCTCCAAGCCCTGGCCAACTTTCATTTGTACCAAGAAGGAAGGCTCCGTCGCCTCCTTGTGGAATTAATAACACTGAGTCTTGACAGAACATCTTACCCAAGTCTTCAATATCACTAGAGAATTCTGGATTGTCTTTTAGATTAACAACAAAGAAACTTTCTTCACTCACTTCTTTTCTATTGTCCACATCATCAAAGTTTTCGATGTAAGAGCCATCAACTCGTGTAACCCCATAACCCTTGCGAAGCAAGACTGCCTTCAAGTTTCTGTTGCGTGCCTTGTTGGCATCAAGCGGGCTGTCTTCCTGTTCGGCAGGTGGAATTGCATTAACACATCCAACCTCTGAAGATGGATCATTGCGGTACGCAGTAACGATTGCCGTATCGTGAGCGGTCATATGCTGGTGAACTCTGCTTAATGAGGATTCACTAAGCAGGAATTGGTTCCAGTCTTTAAATATTTTGTTCATAATGTATAATTAGTTTTATTACATTGATTATACCACAGTTATATTATTATAAAAAGCTTTATTCATATTTAATACCACCAACTGGAAAGCCTTTGGTGTCCACTTCCATGCCCATTAATATTTTGTCGCCTCTATAAATTTTGGCACCAATCATGACTGCACGGTATCCAAATACTTTCGTATCCCAGCGATAGATTCGCCAAGCTTGCCTGTCAAACGTGGCACCGCGTACATAAGATCCAGCCACATACCCAAAAGAAAAGAAAATTGACCATAAAATAAAATTAATCATCGACTCTCTCCAAAATAACACCTCGTGAAAAGCCACCTACAATCCCGTACTTTATCATTCCCGCCTCCGCGATATCGATTAACTCAAATCTATGTGTATCAAAAAGTGTATAAACAGCCTCAAGCAAATCGGCTGCCTCTTCAAGGCAAGGTTCTTCGCGAAACTCGTTCAACTCCTCAATAACTTTTTTATATAACTCATGCCTATATTCATCAATGTCTGCAAGATGATAAACCGGCTTGCGACCATCTTCAATAATAATCTCTGGTATTCTATCTCTTACTAGTTTCACTAATCACTTCCAACTCTATTTGATATTCCACAGAATATCCATCTTTCATTGTCCACAGCGGATTGGTCCAAAGCACCGCCCACTGGTCTTGTGGTATGCTAGCTTTCGAGGCTCCTTTGAATGCTATGAAGGGGCTTTGTTTTTTACTTAATTTCTTTACTACAATACCGATTCCATATTTGTGTGACCTACCCACACTCTTAACCAAATCACCCTCTTTCATTGGATGCCTCGCTGATCAGGATGAGATTAGCTATCCTCGCATAACCGTTGTCGTTGCTGGCATCCACGACGAGATCCAGATACTTGATCCAGACGGCAGTGCGCTCCCATGTCTCGGTGCGAACCACGATAGCCATGCGCCCCTTGTTCTTGCAGTGAGGCGCGATCTTTACTAAGTCACCGACTTGCACTGATCACCTCCAAATGTTCCGATTTGTATGTGTTGTTCGCCCAAGCGTCTCTTCTACTGTTCCACAGAACCTTGACATCTTTATTGCCAGCGAACACTCCAACATCGACAACTAACCCCACGATGTTTAAACCGTCTGCCCAGCGTTGTTCTGAGTTGTACGTTACTAAATCACCGATTTTCACTGATCACCTCCGAAGACCATTCGATCTGTCTACCAAGTTCAATATATTTACCATCAACAAGAACTTTCCAGTCGTATTCCAACCTGTCCATTCTTGGCAGTTTCTCAATCAAGATCGCGATGCCCGTTGGCAACTCCCAGTGATTACGGCAGCCGTCCGGCAACTTTATTAAATCACCGACTTTCACTGCGAACCTCTAAGGCTCGGGTGATATGTCCCTGCATGATAGGACTCCCAGCCCACAGAACATCGGCTACGCACTGACAGTTCTTTCCAATCCAACTTCTCTCTTTTTCATCATGGTTACAATAAAGGGAAATCACAACACCTGGAGTGTAATTCCCGTTAGGGTTGGAGAAGGGAACTTCTCCTTTATAAATCACTAAATCACCTACTTTCATTTAACACCTTCCAACCAAAGGGCGCTTCCATAACACCTTCCAGCCAATCTGCGAAACATAACTATCACTGCCGAGGATCCTGATCCATTGGATGTCGTTGGCATATTTAACTGCCACAATCAGACCGACAACATCTCCTCTTTTAACCAGATCACCGACTTTCACTGACTACCTCCCAGTTCTCGCGATAGAGCCATGAGGGAACATCGCCTGGACCATAGTTGTTTGCGCCTAATAACTTAATATGGTTAGTGTTGCACTCTAGTACAAGAAACACTTTCTCAGTCCAAGGCTTTGGCGAGTGTATAGTTTTAACCTTAACCAGATCACCGACTTTCACTTACCACCTCCAAAAGATCTGCGCTAAAAGGGTATCTGTACCCGTCCACGAACACAACATAAACGTAAGACCCGTGAATATTTAGTACTACCTCAAGGATTAGCCCCACTAATCAATATCACAGGGACTTTTCTGCCCTGCTCTTTCTCCTTCCAAATAATAAACTATAACCCATCGGCTTGCACCGATCTGCCTTGCCGTCGCCAGATCCAAGACTACCTTTAAGTCTTTCGGAGGTAGACCGAAAGGAGCATCTGGATCTTGCTTAAATCTTACCAAATCACCGACTTTCATTTAACTTCTCCGATCGCCATATGTCAAACATTTGCGGCGACAAGCCGCCCACAACATTTTCAAGCTGTTCATCGGTCAGCACAGAACTGACCACCTCTAAGTTTCTCGCGGGGTAGCTGCCCGTTGTGCCAGTTACCCAGCGCACAACTTTGCATTCATCAGTTCCGGGGATGCAGCGCAAAACAATACCGGGCTGTGTCCAGGCTCCATCCCAGCGACTACCAGGGCTCACATATTTTACCAAGTCACCGACTTTCACTTATCACCTCACTAATATATGTGTCACGCTTTATCCATGGGATAGTGCCGTTCACACACCCACTTGACATCAAGCTGATTTCACCAAGACCATATTTAGTCACATTGATGTTCGTAATAAGAGCAATCTCACCCCAGCTTGGGTGTAGATTCTTAAGCCTGACCAGATCACCGACTTGCATTGACTAACTCCATTTGACTCGCTCTGATCAGAAAGCTATCGACATAGCCGGGGATCAGAACATAGAATATGTCTACATTGGGGAAATACTCAAATCGCTCCACGACCAAGCCGATAGGCTTTCCGTCTACCATCATACATCTAACTAAATCACCGACTTTCATATCACTGGTTTTAATCTTTTTTCTCCGCTGCTCAAGTTCAATCATTGTTGCACCTCGAACTCATAACTCCTACCATAAACCTTTGTGAGCAACGCACCTTCAATAAAGTGTGTGCCCGTGACTTTCACAGTAATAAACTGGTAACCACCATACTTCTTAACGGCTTCCACCACACCAGGAATACCATGGGACTTGGAGACAACCTTAGAACCGAGAGACAAAGCAAGCATAACAACTCCTAACTACATGTATACTTTACCATAGTTTTTGTGGGGTTGTCAATAGAAAAGTTGTAAACTAAATGTCAAGAACTATTCTTCATCACGCTCTTTTAATAAATCATTAATCATCATCATTGTTTCTTCTTTTCGCCAGTGGAAGTCACTCTTACTTATAAGTTGGCGGATAATCCACATAATCTCGTGGGGGTCAAGTGTGGAAATATCAGATGCTGTCAAATAATTAAAATGTACTTGCTCATCATCAAAAAAATCCTCTGAACTTTCTGTATAGTTATGCATAAGATCCTCTGGTTCACTCTGACTCTGATCGCGGTAGTCCTCCAAGAACACTAGCTTTCCCAATTTTTCTGATTTTTCTTTACTCATCTTTTTTCTCCGCTTTTGATAGAACTATTAACTCTTCTTCATAAAACCAATAAAACCTGTTTTTTCTTCTGTTGATCGCTTTGACAAAATACATTTTTTCTGTAGTATTATCTTCCTCTTGGATTATAAGTCCGATAGTGCCTGACAAGAACTTGTCCCATCGCTCTGAAGGGAAGTTAAAGTAAAGTTGAGCGCTGCCCGTGACATATTGTACTAAATCTCCAACTTTCATATATTATAATAACCGATTGAATAACACTTGTCAATAAATTAGTAATCTTTGTATTGAAAAGTCTTTAAAGCCTGGGCTTCCTCCATTAAAGTAACAAAAGAAACTATGGTGCGGAAGCCCATAAACTTTATCGGCATCTTTGTGCGAAGCTCATGAGCAGCTTGTGAGTCTTCAATAAAACCTTGTATAAACTTTCCACCGTCGTCCGTGGCGATGCTCCAATTAATGAGGTATCCTTGAATTTTTGTGCCAAATTCTTCCTTGGCGCATTCAATTGTATGCTTTGCCTGTAACTCTAATTGAGAGTATTTTTTACCTCTTTCCATTGCGGCTCCCCCTTATATTAAGTAGGAACAGAATGATATCAGGTCTATTTTAATTTAAATTATTTGTTTGATTTTTTAGTGTTAACAGTTTTTATGTTCTCTGCAACATCGCTCTGATTTGAAAGTCAAGAAGCCTTCTTATTCTGCAAAATCGACCCCATTACAGCCCTTTGAAGCGAGGGCATATCTACCCGGAATCCAGCGCCCTGTAAATAACCATGAGCACACTTAGCAGCCATCTGCATGGCTCTGTTCTTGCTTATGTTTATCTCGTTAAGTTTGGTTTCATTTTTCTTATCGCTGTCATCGCTGTCGCTGCTAACGCCACTTCCCTGACCCGTAACGTAAGAAGCGCTGGTCGATGTCTCGGCTGCCTGCTGGTCTGCCTCTGCGGATTCTTCCTCTGCTGCATCATCAAAGAAAGAACCTTCTTCAAGATCCATCTCATCATACTCAGCCATTTCAGCAGACAGCATTGCTTGGACTGCGTTGAGAGTATCCATCGCTGCCTCAAGATCCTCACCCGTGTATTCATCAAGCAAGTCTCTCACCCTAGCTGCAAGTTGATGACGATCATATTGAGCATCCATTCCAAGAACTTCTGATAGTTCTTCTCTAATAATCTCTGCAAGACTATCTTTTGCAATTTCCATTTCACTTACCTCATCTTTGCATTTTTCGTAGCGCCTTTCAGCAGCATCAGACCACTCACTTCGTTTGGTTGTGCCCGCTGTCTTAGCGATTGATGCTGTACATACAGCGTATTTATTTTTAACCTTCTTCTCGTTAACCGGATTAAAAGCTTCTGCGACACCCTCGCGTAACTCCTCTTTAATTATTTGAGATAGTTTGGACTTGGTGATTTTCATTAGGGGGGATTCCTTTTATTTTACTTCAAAAACTGGGATACGATTTCCATCTTTGTCTCTGTCGATTGGGCGCTGTGGAGTGCGCTGCCCGACTTGCCCACCAATTGAATCAGGCAATTTCTTCAACAAGTTGTAGATGTCGCCGAAGGTGCGCGTCACTATATGCTGGAGTTTCATGCCCGATGAGCGATGGAACGTCAGCAGTTCTTTCCAGATCTTGACGATTTCATGATGCGCCTGAAGTAAGTGACCTGCTTCTATCATTGCCTTTAAATCTCCCACGGAAGGAGGCAACTCAGCCCCCTCATAAGCATTAACCATTGTATTTACAGCATCCATTAATTCTTTTTGAAGTGGATCAATGTCCGCTTCTTTTAATACCTTTGCAAGTTCTTCTTTAACAATATTTTTCAGTTGGGACTTGGTGATTTTCATTAGTCCATTTTCCTGAGCAAAGTATTAATTTCGTTGAAGATAGTTGTAATTTGGTGTTGAAGCCGTGTGCCTGTCCTTTGGTGGTATTTCAACAGTTTGTTCCAAAGGTCTGTTATTTCGCCCTTGGATTCCTCGTGCTTGCCATCATCAAATAATCCCTTCATTATGGAGAGTGGGGGAGGCACTTCCGCCCCGTCATAAGCGCTGATCATTTCCGCTAATTTATCATTCAACTCTTTCTGAAGTGGAGTAATTTTCGCTTTTTCTAGTGCTCCTGCTTGTTGAAGTAATGCTGTGCTGTTGTGGTCTAGCTGTCCTGCAACTCTGAGTGGTTTTTCTAATTGAGCGCTACTAACTTTAGCTTTGAAAGAACCATCGGATGAAATTCGGATTTTATCAACTGAAATAACATCTTTACCCGCTCCTTGGGCACCTCGGATAAATCCGCCCTGTGCATCCTCTTCTGTGACAGCTTCGAATTCTTCTTTGATAATTCTTTTAAGTTGTGTTTTTGTGATTTTCATTTTATTTCCTTTGGACTCCTGAAGTCCGAATG
>Ga0209482_1002070_pt1 | contig 12854 bp, 18 predicted proteins | sample CoawatmetaG10DNA_FD_187512 | JGI IMG/M metagenome (GOLD analysis project Ga0209482, IMG submission 187512) | Marine microbial communities from the West Antarctic Peninsula - Coastal water metaG104-DNA (SPAdes) (version 2) | ecosystem: Environmental > Aquatic > Marine > Coastal ...
CACTTAATAAATACATTGAAAGAAAAAGTAAAAAAACTAAAAAATACGTACAAATTTATTAGTATGGTAATTCAAGAAAAACTAAAAGTTTTTAAGAGGAAAAGATCCGAACTCGAAAGTGAAATGAGTACCATGTTCGATAAAATAGACAATTCTTATGATTATTTGTTAAATATCAAGACGTATCAGTACACACACGAAGCTGTAGAAAGTCTCAAGGGTGATACATTAAAAACAATAAAAGAACTCGAAGTGATGGAAAATACAAATTACATGGACATGTGGAAAAAAGATTTAAAAATGTTAACGTAAATAAATGCCAAAACGACTAAGAGAAGTAAACAGTTTATATATTAAAGTTGAAAATCTCGGGAGAGAATATCAAAGAGAAAATGCACGTGGTAAAAATAAAAATAAAGAAAAACTGAAAGCAATAAAAAATAAAGGTGATGAAATATTTCGTAGAATAGCCGTAATTGAAAAAGAAAATGCATCGTTCAATACACCCAAGTCGACAAATAAAAAAATAAAAAAGTAATATATGAAAGATCCCTTTAAGGTTCGTGTCACTAAGAACGACAAGAAAGCTAAAAAAGGACTCTATACACAAAAACATATAAGGCTTAAACAAGAGACACTTAATAAGAGTAAGACAAACCAAAAAGACCATGGCTCCGTACAAACCACCAAGTGCTCACTACAGTCAGTTTGACGTTTCGTGTTATAACGAGGATGATATTTTCAAGTTTATCGGCAAGAACGGTAAAAAGTTTTATTGGTTAACGCGTTACCTCGAGTTATCGTACATGTGGTATGATAAAAACCGTAAAGTTATTGAATTATGGGGACCATTTGAGTCGCTCCAGAATTTTCAAGCCCACCATATTTTAGAGTGTGAATTAGACCTAAGTTGTAATAAAATAGAAGTATAAAGTAAGATAAAATGACTACCCAAAACGTACCTCCACCCCCGAGCGCATTTCAAAAAATAAAATCCCCGGGTTGTTTTAATAATGATAAAGTTAATCATGTAACTAAACCACAAAAGAAACAACTTTTACCAGGTTCTCTCGTTTATGATATTGTTAATGCTAAACATAAACCGAAACCCGAGCGCCAACCTTTTTATGTTCAAAATAAAAAAGATTTTTTAGAGAGTTTGGAAAGAAATTGTAAAGAAATGGGTATTCCATTTAAAAAACCATACGTTGAACAAACACATATACCAGAAAAGGTAAAAATATACAAAGAAAGTCACATTGAACACCTGGATACAGTAAGTGTGAAACTGAACGTCTTGAAGAATGGTACGGTTCGTGTTAAACTTTTACACGAAATGGCACATCTTAACGAAATATATTATTCCAAGGTTAAACAACCGCCTATTAAAATACTATTATCCACTTTAAAAAAGATTGGATACTCTAAAGAATTTATAGATTCGACGAATGATAAATATAAAAGAAGACAAAAACTTATTGAAATAAAATGGAAAGAACTAGAAAAGATGTTTGATGCACCTTCAGCGAGTTCGTTAAACAGAAAGAGAAAGAAGGACAGAGCCGATAAGAAAGTCGAAGCTGCAGAAGCCGCCGAAGCCGCCGAAGCCGAAGCCGCAGAATTAGGGGTAGAATATGAAGATCCTGAAGAAGAAAAGAAAGACGACTGTGAACCAGAAGAAGATGAGGCGATTGTTGTTCACGAAGATGATGAAGACGAAGTTGTTGAGGATGATTATGTATCGGATGGAGGTGACGATTAAAAAAGATTTGCGAGATATACCAGAGTTTAATTTAAAAATATACTATAAGATGAACTGGAAACAGTTCCGTAAACGTTTAAGAAAAAAACGTAAAAAATTACAAAAATTTATAGATAAACACCCTATTATTGTAATTATATTCTTACAATTAAGTATAATGGGGACCATATTAACTGTATCAAAATTATTTAGTTCCCCACCCTTAAAAATAGAAAAGAAACCCGAATATGAACACCGAATGTATAGTGATTTTATTAAAGGTGTTAAGAAAAACGAAATCGTTAAAGCGGAAATAAATCCACAAAGTGATATCGTATACTTCGAAGAAAAGAATGGAACTATGGGTACGTCGTATTATACACCTTCGGAAGATTTTTGGAAAACCATGTCTGAGAGTCAAGTTGATTTTGATTTAGTTAGAACACCGATTGGTGGAACTTTTAACGATTTTGTATCGTTCATGTTCATTACTATAGGTTTCTTTGCAATTTTTAGAATGTTCACAGGTGGTGGTAGTAGTCAGAGCCCATTTTCTATGATGAAACATGATAATGATATTGAAAGTGAAATAACAACGCGTTTTGATGACGTACAAGGTATAGATAGTGCGAAAGATGAACTTGAAGAAATCGTTGATTTTCTCAAGTCACCCGAAAAGTATTTCGGTACGGGTGCTAAAATACCAAAAGGTGCGTTATTAACAGGAAAACCGGGTACGGGTAAAACACTTTTGGCACGCGCGATCGCTGGCGAATCTTCCGTCCCTTTTATACAGTGTTCAGGATCATCGTTTGTTGAAATGTTTGTGGGTGTAGGCGCAAAAAGAGTCCGAGATATATTTGAATTAGCGCGTGAAAATCAACCGTGTATTATCTTTATAGACGAAATTGATGCGATTGGTAAGAAAAGAAGTATGAATGGATTTGCGACAAACGATGAGCGTGAACAAACGATTAATCAACTATTAACGGAAATGGACGGGTTTGATAATGATACCGAAATTGTTGTTATAGGAGCAACAAACCGTTTAGATATTTTAGATGATGCGTTATTACGACCCGGTAGATTCGATCGTAAAATACAAGTTTCTTTACCTGATGTTCACGGACGTGAAGAAATACTCAAAGTACACTCTAAAGATAAACTGGTAGGTGTTGATGTAAGTCTTCGCGACCTTGCAAAACAAACGACTGGGTTTTCTGGTGCCGATCTTGCAAATGTTATGAACGAGTGTGCTATACGAGCCGTCCGTGATGGTAAAGACGGTATAATAACACCTGATATTGTTGAAGACGTATATCAAAGAATAGTTGTTGGTGCTAAAGGGAATCGTTCCGTTTCTGGAGCGCGTAAATCAAGGGTCGCGTATCACGAGGCGGGACACGCCATTATTGGTGTACTCATGCAAGAATACGATGAAGTTCGTAAAGTGAGTATATTACCAAGAGGTGACGCGGGTGGTGTTACGTATTTCCAACCATCTACGGATGATATAGGTATGTATACGAAAGATTATCTTTTATCACAAATTAAGGTCGCACTTGGTGGTCACGCAGCAGAAGAGATTGTTTATGGACGTGAGCACGTTACTACAGGCGCATCCAGTGATTTTCAACAAACGTTTAACATTGCGCGTGAAATGGTGACCACGTATGGTATGAGTGAAACTATAGGTAAAATGAACATTAACCCCGATCTTATATCTCCAGTAACTGCGAACCATATCGATATAGAAATACACGATATAATTGAAACGTGTTACACGGAAGTAAAAGAACTCCTTAATACATACCGTGTTAAACTTGAACACCTGAAAGAGATACTTGTCGAAGAAGAGATCGTCGATGGGAGTATTGTATACGAAATGATCGCATCGTGTGATTTAAGAAGTCGCGTGAAACCGGTAGGTAGTTTACGAACGTTCAAAGATGCGTTTGATAGTTTTGACGATATTTTTTTACCATGATGTAGTATAAATGAATACCGAGGGTGAAATATTTTTTTTTAGTTTTGCTTGGTTTATTATAGGCCGGAGATTTTTAGAAAATTTTAGAAAATAATCTTTTATAATAAACCTAAGTGTACACGTTATGCTTAAAGAAAACAAACTAAGTTTTTTATAATGAACTACATTGCTTGGGATACAGAGACCATAGGTCTTCCAACAACACGTTACGGTGAAAGAGCAACGCGTGAGAATATACAAAAATTTGATAAATGTCGAATGTTAACGTTAGCATTTGTAAAATATAGTTCGAAAGGACGTGAACTCGGATCGTATCATGGTACAGTGTATCCGGATACATTTGATGTTGCGGCGACGCACGTACACGGTATTACACAGGAGTACGCGAGAGAGAATGGACAACCGTTCGGGTACCTCTACGCATCCTTAAAAGAAGCTACGAAAGATACAAAACTACTCGTCGCACACAATTCTGTTTTTGACGAAAACGTATTCTTTTCAGAATGTTACCGTCGAGGTTTTGATACGGAAGCCTTTGATGACGTGACATTTGTTGATACTTTGGACATGGCGAGATCGATATACCCGACCTTGAAAAACCATAAATTGATTACCGTATACGATCACATTTTTGGTGAAGAGTTCGACGGTGCTCATGATGCACTGAACGATGCACGTGCGTGCGGTGATGTTTACCCCGTTATGCGTGATAAGGAATGGAATCTTAAAGATATAGGTGTTAAACGAGTCGTACTCAAAGCGTCTGATATTGCAGCTATTACTGGTAAGAATAGGTTTAAGAAACCCACTGAAATTATTGATAACCTTTGGAGTAAATATAAACCCGAAACGTTTGAAGGTAAGACGAAGGATCAAATATCATTCGAGGCCATTCAGAAATGTGATCTCGCAAAGAACCTTTTACAGGAAACTGAAACGTACAAATCTATAAATTCGTCCGACGTTGATCAGAAGTATAAAGCGGTATCGAACCAAGTTGATTTATACTCTAAACTACGTGGTGAAGATAAGAAGAATGCGATCGATTATTTACGTAAAAAACTGTATACTAACCACGGGACGCGACACGAAGACACGACAGCTGATAATTATCAAGATTTTGACGTCGATGAAAAGTATTACACGTACACTGTGTGTTCACTCGAAGGTACCGATTATGAAATCGTGGGTCGAATAGACCGAATACATACAGATACTGACGGTGTTAAAACCATTGTGGAAATAAAGAATAGAGCGCGTGGTTTATTCAAAACGGTTCGTGATTATGAAGAGATTCAGTGTCAAACATACATGGAAATGTTGGATATTGATAAATGTCAATTGATCGAACAGTATAACGAATCACGTATGGGGTACCACATTGTCCGTGATAAACATAAATGGTTATCTGAATTGAATCCCAAACTGATAAATTTTTGCCGACACTTCCATAGTTTACTTTCTAAGTAATACTAATAATGATATACATGTTACCATTTCTATTCGTGCCTAAACTTATTGATAAAAAACTAAACAAACCTAGCAAACCACCTGTACAGGACACTAAAAACCGGTGTTGTGGATGTTGGTTATTTAATTAAAATGTAATGTAAATATAAAAGTAACAATGCCTCCTAAACTAAATAAAAAGGAAATAATGAAAATTATGAATAACGAAATGAAAAAAAAATCCCCTACAAAATCCCTGAAAACAACTCCCTGTGGATCGTACGTAGTAAATCGAAAGAAAGGAGAAACTGCAAAAAAACCATCACCACCTAAAAAAAATAACAATAAATAAATTAAAGAAACGAGTGTATAAGATGTTATAACAAACATAGAATGTCACTCAGTCTCAGAATTACCCCATTTACACCCAGATTACACAGGGCTAAGCGTTTAAAACGTTCGTCAAACAAAGATGACGATACTTTTTTGGACACATCAACCGATGTACCTAAATATGTAACGCGCGAAGATATAGAGAGTAACCACGATTCATCCGATGCTAAAATGAAAACCTTATCTGCTGCATGGTTGAATAAGTACGCGACGCGTAACGGGTCACCAACACTCGAAACGTTTACAAACCCCAAATCCGTCGAAATGATTAACGGCCGCGTTGCACAAATTGGATGGATCATGGCACTATATTACGAGTTTACTAAAAATGAAACCGTTTGGAACCAAGTGTTTAAAACGAGGACGTTTACACTCTTAGACGGTACTAGCGATACTGTTACTTACCCAACAGTTGGATTTTTCATGTTACAGATTGTAGCCGGTTTGATCGTGACGGGATCTTTATTTTCTAAACTGAAATCTGTTGACGAAAACGAGGAGATCGGTCCGTTTAATAAAGAGGCTGAATTAAACAACGGTAGATGGGCTATGATTGGTTTAGTATCTATGGTTACAGTTGAACACTTTAACGAAGGTATAGCCTTATTCGGACCACGATAAAAAAATATCAAACATTAATAATAATGAAAAGAATTACATTTACACAGGGGTACATGTCTTTTCTCGCCATAATAACATCATTTCCTGTTAATATGTATACGACACGAACGAGTTATACAGATTACGAAACTAGGTTAAAAATTAGGAATCTTTAAGAATAAAGAATGAAAGAACTATTCTTAAAAATTACTACAGTGTCGATAGCATCTTTTTTAGGATCGTATATAGGAGCCCAAAAATGGTTCTATAAACACGATTGTGGTAAATAATTAATTATCGTCACACACAACCGATACATCTTTTCGTCCATAAGCAGCAGTGTTTATATATCCATCCTCTTCAATACCTCTTGTATTGTTTTTATTTGGGTGTCGCATACAGTATTTAAGATATTTACTGGTCGATGGTGCGTCCATAGCCCCTCCTGGAATATTCCAATAATTGAAATTTTCAGCCTTTTGACCATCTGTAACAACTTCAGATGTCCATTTATCGTCAGTATTTTCTATATGCCCGGCCCAGTTTCTAGTAACATCGGTTGCACCCACTTTTGGAGCTTCTCTAGCAAATGCCCACATACAATCTTTCCCGGTACCACTTTTAGCTTGTGTTACAACGTATTTCATGGTTCTATAATTATGATTTACTTTTGATCGGGATCTACCAGATGGATCATCTTTCCAATATCCTTCACAATTTGTATCACATGCTTTGTCTTCACACGCCTGTGTGTCTTCATAACCATCATCATTAGCACACGCTGCACCTGTACCTGCAGCTGGTGTTGTAACGGAATACGTACGTCTCTTCGTTCCTGGACCACACGTTTCAGAACAGCTACTGAAATTACTATAGCTACCAACACAGTTTACTGGACAAACCATATCAGTGTTACACGATTCTTGTTTCGTGGCACCGTCCTCGTGTGGACACACCACTCCACCAACACCTGACGCAGCTGTCGAGACATCGTACCTTTTATTTTGTTTACCGTCTGGACCACATGTTGTGGAGCATGTTCCAACGTTTACCCAACTACCAAGACAGTTCACTGGTGGACACGCTGTGGCGTCAGTACACGCCTTGGATTCTGTTCTTGCAGATTCTGCTACGTCACACTCGGCACCACCGTATTTGGGTTCCTGGGTGATAGTCCAATCTCTCGTTTGGTTTGTACCCTGAACTTTCCAAGTGTCCCAATCACCTACACAATCCATTGGTAAACACGCAGTCATACCACACTCTTTCTTTTCTTCTTCACCATCCGTATGTGGACACGCGGTCCCATCGTCACCAGCTTCAGTTGTTATAGCGTACGTCCTGGACTGTGTTCCTTTACTCTCGTTGTAACTACACTCTTGCGAGCAGTCACCAAACTCACTCCACGCGCCTACACAATCGCCTCCTGGTGTAGTATTGGACGTTGGTGTAGTTTCTTCAGTTTCTGCAGATGCGACTACACCAACAGTGACCGACATCGATACACATATTAGACATAAAAGCCCGGCAAATAACATCATTTTTTGTTGTTTTTTCATGATGTGTTGTTTATATAATCTAATAATATATTATAATTAATATATTATAATGGTTCAATCTCGATTCGTAGCTTTGGGTGTGGTCGCACTGACATGTTTATCTGGTGCTGGTATAGGAGCTGGTACAGGAATATGGATTGGGAAAGTGTTAGAAAATGAAATAAAAAATGAAAAACAATAGTATGTTGAGACCCCCTCTCTCATCTACCATTTTCCCCAGACTAAATACGTCTAGACGTATATGTACGAACGTTATTTCTACGGAAAATGGGTCCGTTAGACTTCAAAATATAGAAATAACAATAGAAAGAACACGCGGTCGATGTTCATTATCATACGGTCGTCAGGAGAAGGCGTACATAAAAATTCTCAATCAGTTGGAGAAAGAACGTTCTGAAATTTTAAAGGGTACCCAGGAAAAAAGTTACGATAATACAAATGATAGTTGTAGCGAGTAATCCGAGGGTAATGGTAGTTACGTGTAAAAAAAATAAAGGGGGTACACAAAAATTACCCAAATACGTGACGTATACTGAAACCGAGAAACTTAAAAAGTCTAGTAACAAAAAGAATATAAACCCTATAAAGAAATTCTTAATTGGTATATTTGGTGAAGAGATCAATTACGATAAGTTCAATAAAGAGTCTAAATGGTCAATACGGAAAGAAGAAGAAGATGACGATCGCGAAACAAAAAAATAGTAAAACCATTTTTTTTATCAGTGTAATATAATAGAAATGGTTGATAACTTTGCAACTCCTATTGGTTCAGGGTCGAACAACAATTCAGGATCGAATAACAATTCAGGGTCGAACAACAATTCAGGATCGAACAACAATTCAGGATCGAACAACAATTCAGGATCGAACAACAATTCAGGATCGAACAACAAATCTGCATCTAAGACCAAATCAGCATCTAAGACCAAATCTACATCTAAGACCAAATCAGCATCTAAGACCAAATCTGCGTCTAAGACTACTCCTAGTAAAAAAACAAATTCTACGAATCGGTTAGCTAGTATGTTTAAAAACGTTGGTATAAGTCCGGTAAAAAGCAAAAGCAAAAGTGTTAGTTCTACCGGCATTCCTAGAGCCCCATCTTATATGAATGCATCTAACGCAAGTACCACCAAATCCAGGTCAGCCACCAAATCCAGGTCAGCCACCAAATCCAGGTCAGCCACAAAATCCGGGTCTAAAAAAACTAATCTAAGTTCCACGAAAGAGTCGTCAGTCCTGACTGGGGAAAATATATCATTTAGATCAAATACTAATGAAAAACGTAGTAATCAAATGGTTAAACTGAAAAAAAATATAGAAAATCTCGAATCGTTAAAAACCAAAATAGCAGTATCTGTATACAAACGTGAAATAGCGAAACTACAAATCAGATTAAAACAATTACAAAATGCCAAAGCTTTGGAAAATACCAAACCTGAAAGAGAAAGTCCGTTAAGAAGTTTTACGAGCGAGACTAGATCTGTTGAACAAGGGAGAAATAGACGAACATCAACATCAACCCCAACCCCTTCACAATATTCGGGGTCACCTATGAACTTTAAAATGACAACTCCAACAACTCCATCTACAGGAGGGACCGCTAACATGAGTATTAATGGTAGTATGGTTGGTTCTACCAGTGGTTCTCCTTTTGCTACACCAGTTAAGAAACCAAAATTAAGAAACCGAAACGCGCAAAGTCAAAAACAAAACAATAGAGCAAATAGAGGTAGTGTGGGTGCTAGAGAAGGTAACAATAGTAATAGTAATAGTAATAATAATGTATACCTCAAAAAAAAATAATGGTAATAAGTAAATATGAAAACGAATACAATTTTACTTACGGGTGCTGCGATACTCACACTATTGATACTGATGAACATTACCAAAGACGAACCAAAAAAGAAAGAAGGCGGGTGCGGATGCGGGTGTGCTAAATAACAATTTATTATAAAATAATCATTTCTATACACAATATCAATACATTGTGAATAAAAATGTACCTTTAATGTAAATGGCTCTCATAGCAGGCGCCGGTTTATGTCTATTAAGTACGATGTCGAGTTCACTCGGCGGACTTATTTATTATTTACGCGACCCCGAGCCAGCAACACCCACGTCAGGTGACGATGATATACCACAAACGCAAACCAAGACATATAAAAAGAATATGGAAATCATGTATTCGACCGATTGTGATGTAACGAGTAACGTTTCGGCAACCGAAGGTAAGATAGATACATCGTATGGTAAGATGGTAAAAATAACGGCCCCTAATATCGAATCTACGGGAACACTTAAATCCGGAACCGATGAGAAGATTAAAAAGTTACATTTGAGAAACATTATAATTTCGACTGGGAGTTATAAACAACACGATGAAAACACAGATTCTGTAGCCACGGTTCGAGTCACGGGTGAGAAATATTGTGGTTTAAAATTAGTTGATTTATGTGACGACGATAAAAAGTATATTACGGATTTGGATATAACGTATAAACCAATGGAGGACGACGGAAAAATAGAATATAAACCTTCGTATGCTTCATTATGGGCAAACAAATGTGTAACAGACGACCCCGATTCTAAGCAAGTACAAACTGCAACTATATATCAAGGTGTATGTAGCACAGATAATTATGATTTAAAATTTAAGAACGATTACGAAAGCGAAGAACGATCTGAAGAATTTAAGAAATCTACACTTATGGAAATTGAAAATTTAAAACTTGTTTCGGGCTCGTATAAACGTGTTAAAAGTGACGGTACGGAAGAAGACGTAACAATGGAATCTAAGACGTACAGTGGTAAACAAACGATCAATTTCTGTGGTGAAGATGGTACAGAATGGGCGAAGGATTTGAAGGTTGACTTTGAAGGTATTCCCGAATCGAATACGGAAACGTATAAAATTGAAGGATCTAGTACAGATAAATATTCTAAATTTTATTCTTGTGACACAAAAAATTATGTTTAGACTAAAATAAATAACAAAAACGTTTTTATACACAAACTGAACTTTGTATATAAAAATGTCAATATACACTAAATGAGTAACAATAGTACATTACCAATAATAGCAGTAGGAGCATTGGGATTATCATCGATTTCATGTGTTATAAGTTCACTCACAGGATTTTTAGTTTTGGGTGATTCAAATGTTGAATCTAACACGAGCACAGATACGTCGAATACCAGTACAGATACATCGAATACGAGCACATCGAATACGAGCACATCGAATACGAGCACATCAAATACATATACTATACCTCATCAAATTGTACTAGGTGCGGATGGATGGTGTATTGGAACAGATTCAGTCCACCAGGACGTACCAGGATGCGGTAGAATATGTTCAAGCGCTATTAATGTCGGATCAAAGCGCGATGGTACCTGGGGACCATGGGCGGATAATAGTGCTGTTGCAAGTACATGCAATGGTGCTAAACTAGACGAAATATGGATTGAAAATAGTACTACAGCATTGGGTAGCAATGTCACAACCCGAAAACTTGCCGATGGGTATACGTTATCAACATTTGGAAAACCGTCTTATTTTGAAGAAGGTGTTGATTATACAATAAAAGGTGCTAGAGCGGATAAATATTGTTCAAATGACAATAACATTGGCATGATATGTGATAGGGAAGTAGCAAGTGGTTGGGAGAAGTTTCAATTTAGACAAGTAGGAGCTGACATATATGGGATAAAAAGTATGCGAAGTGATAAATATTGTAAAGATAATAAAACAGGTAACATGTCATGTAAACATGGTTTAAATGCACATGAGAAGTTAACAATTGAAAAACACGGTGATAAATATTCAATAAAAGGACCCTGGGGTAATAAATATTGTTCGGATCAGAGTGGTGGTATGATATGTGATAGTGCATTATCCGATTGGGAAAAATTTACAATTACAAAAGCTTAATATAAAAATGTAGATATACACTAAATGAGTAATAACAGTACATTACCTATAATAGCAGTAGGAGCATTGGGATTATCATCGATTTCATGCGTTATAAGTTCACTCACAGGATTTTTAGTTTTGGGTGATTCAAATGTTGAATCTAACACGAGCACAGATACGTCGAATACCAGTACAGATACATCGAATACCAGTACAGATACATCGAATACGAGCACATCGAATACGAGCACATCGAATACGAGCACATCGAATACGAGTACAGAATCAGACTATACTATACCTCATCAGATTTCACTAGGAACAGATGGATGGTGCGATGGTAAAGGTGATCTTATATTGGGTATGGCTAACGGAGGAATCGATGTAGTTCATCAGGACGTACCAGGGTGTGGTAGAATATGTTCAAGTCAGAATAAAGTAGGATCAAAGCGCGATGGTACCTGGGGACCATGGGCGGATAATAGTGCTGTTGCAAGTACATGCACTGGTGCTAAACTAGACGAAATATGGATTGAAAATAGTACTACAGTATTGGGTACCAATGTCACAACCCGAAAACTTGCCGATGGGTATACGCTTTCTGGATTGTCATCCGGTACAATCACAACATCTTCGAAAAGTTGTAACAAAACCGCTGCCGCCGTGTGTGCAGACGCATTGGGTGGAAGCGATTCACCTGAAGCTGATACCTGTTGTGAGAAACATGGTTGTGAGGACGGTTGTCTGTGGTAAAATTTAAGTTAAAGAAAACCTAAGTTTATTTGGTTTAAAAAATTATGTTTAGACTAAAATAAATCAAACTAAATCATTTAATTTAAAAATATTAAAATATATATTTTTAAAATAGATATAATTTAGACATACTTTCTATATAACCACAAAACCTAACGTAAAGTATACCAATGTATATAAATTATTTTTTTAAGCAAAAGATTTGGTACTTCCCTCTTCCTTTCGTTTCTCCCTACACGCATCGTTCTTTTCTTTCTTCGCCTCCGCCTTATTGGGATTGGCTTTTGCCTTATTCGCCTGCTTAATTTTTTTCTTTTCTGAATCAGTAAGTTTATCTTTCATTGTTTTGTCAATCGCCATCTTTTATAAGATACATTTATTTTAAAAATCTAAGATTCTTAGTATAATTTTCATAAGTATTATTGATTACAATAAAAATAATAACTCCAGGAT
>Ga0209482_1002074_pt1 | contig 12840 bp, 8 predicted proteins | sample CoawatmetaG10DNA_FD_187512 | JGI IMG/M metagenome (GOLD analysis project Ga0209482, IMG submission 187512) | Marine microbial communities from the West Antarctic Peninsula - Coastal water metaG104-DNA (SPAdes) (version 2) | ecosystem: Environmental > Aquatic > Marine > Coastal ...
AGAGTAAACCATATTAAAAAAAAGTATATATACTTAGTTTTAAGTTAAATTTTGTCAGTTGATACTCTTTATGAAATACAAGCTATTCGATTTACTTAAAGGCCTTGCAATTGGTCTAGTTGTGTCAGGACTATTGATCTACTTCTTACCCTGATATGTCAGTATGCCTTCAAGATAGTTTCTGTGATACCCCTTGATAGAGTTTCTTAATTCAGTTCCACTTTACCCAGGATGGTTATTTCTCTTCTTTTTTGGACTATTTTTCATAAAGCTTACAAAACATCGTAAGCTAGGAAAGGCAATCATAATTTTATTTTTTATCCCTATTTTGTTTATTGTCGCGTCAATGTTTTTTGGGATATGGTTAATGGAGGCTAACCCAGGTGCTCATTTTGGTGGAGAGGCTTTTACTGGTTGATGGCAGCTCTATTATTTCTTATACTCCTAGGCTTTCTATGACTTGTACTACCTCAAGATAATAAGAAGGTAGCAAATATTCAATACTTAATTATTATTGTTGTATTTCTCTTAATAGTGGTGATAGGAATCTACTTTACTGTGGCTCTTTATAACGGATGGATAGTATTAGACTTATGAAAATATACAAAGACATAGCTAAAAAGTATTGGGTTACTTGGGGACTAACTACTGCACTAGGAATTTTTATCCTATTGATGCAGCTAGATTCCTACAATAATCGCTCACTATGTTCACCAGTTGTTGGTTGCGGTTATGAAGTTCCATTATTTTTAACAATTCTCATTTCAACCTTCTTACTAATTACTCGGGTATTTAGAAAGAATAAGTTAAAGCTAATAACCCCTTTAATACTTTTAGTTTTTTCAGTTCTTATTCTTATCTTTACTTTTTCTTCAGAAAAGAGATTTAATGAAAGTATGATCTCCCTTGCTAAAAGCATTCAAGGTCTATGCATTACAAATAAAGAGTGTCCAGTAACCTTATCTATCGCTTTTGATGATGTACGGCTGGTTAAGGCTGGCACTATATATACTCTAGAAGGCAAAGAAGATGAAATTATAGAAAATACATCTAACATTGTTGCTGCAGGATATATTGGCTCAAATGAGGATTCTGTGACCCCTTATAGATATAAGTTAAAGCCTTACTATGGGTTTATGCACTTTGACTATAAAGCAACTGGACGTAACTTTAAGCTTGAGTGGGTTTCAGGTGAGGCAAAGGTCATAAGAGCAAGAGTTACTAATAATGAGAGTCCCAAACTTCTTTTAGAGAACTTCTGTGATCCGGGCGGTGAGACTTGCTATGAAAATGAAATTGGAACATCATTTTTATGAGCGCAATGAACTGGTTGTTATCAATAGCTGATTTAATTGTTAATACTGTTCTTAGTTTCTTTGTAACTTTCTTTGCCATCATACTTATGCTCTTTACTTTTGTTATGGCTGATATTTTGCAAGATGAAAATGGAAAACATCTTTATTGTGAAACTTCTGATAGTGGAGTTGAGTTGTGTGAAAAAAGAGAATGGAACTTAGTAACTTAAATGAATGTTTGTACTTAGTTCAAATCGAAATTGGTTTATATTGACATATAATAAATTCTTTATAAAAATATAACTAATTTATTATTCGTGCAATATCTAAACAAAGACTTTGTTTCAAAAAATATTAATATAAGAACTAAAGAAACTCCTAGAGAGATTTTAGAATTATGCAGTCCTACTAAAGAGTCTCTCCCAATATCAGGGGGATGGGGACATAGCATGGAAGAGTGTGTCATTATTAATAAAAATGACCCATCTGTAAACCAACAAACATTCAATGGGCTTGAGATAGAGTATGCATTTGTTGAGCAAAGAATATATGCCGAATTAATTTCAGGTAGGCCTCCTGAGGAGAGATTTCGAGATATAAACTGGACTCAAAAAGAACAAAATTTAATAACCAAGGATGCAGGGACTTATGATAATCTTTGCTATTCTATAACGTGCCTTAACGTTAAAGATTGGGACTATTTAAACAAAAGTTTCCTTGCTAATAATGAGTTTAAAGATGATTCAGAAGGACTTAAAAACTACCTAAAAGATAAGGAAGATTTAACTATTTTTTTTGAAACAAATTATTGGTTTGAGATAACAAGTTTTTTTTACAGCAAGTAACACACTTGCAGGAAAATTTAAGAATGAATTCTTTATCAGCTAGCATTAGGGCAATAATCTACTTATGTAATCGAAAATAGCCAAACTGCATTACTTTATAAATATATTTACTTTACTTTATTTTAACTTGGAATCTAAATCGTTATATATTTAGGCCAGAATGATATATAGTCTCTAATAAAAAATAGACTTATCTTATAAATAAATAGCTAAAAGAAATGGCCAATGATTTAGAAATTAATAGTACACATTTAGTTGTATTAAAAAAAAATGATCATGATAAATCTGTATTAATTGATTATTTACTCCTTTCTAATCCCAAGAGGAAATTACTAGATAGAGCGTTTAAAAAATGTTGTGATGAACATTTTCACAAAGAGTACCCAAATGAGATTCTTGATGCAGATGAAGAGTTACGAAGTATTTTTTTAAAAGATTATGACTTTTGCCAATTATTAGATAAGGCTTTTCAAGAATTACCTTTTAAGTCAAAACTTCGCTTTGATTATGCTAGTGAATTAGATCAGATAAAGATTGAAACACAAGTCAAGAGAGATAAAAAACAAATTCATTGGGAATTAAAAATTCGAGATTTAGCGTATTCCCTTGAGTTAGCTTATAAAAAAGCCCAAGATGATACAAATATTATTGCAATGTCGCATCGAAGAAGAGGTTGGAATGAGGGTCCATTTGAATTAACAAAGAAACTTCATGTTCAATTTAAAACAAACTTTGGCTATGGAAGAAGAAGTTATTTCTATGCAAAATTGAGATTTAAGGATATTGATATTATTCCATTTTCAGAATGGGTTAGATACAACGATACGACATATAATGAAATTTTGGAATATTCGCAGCGCTATGAAGTAGCAAATGAAAGCTGGAAAAATGCAATGGAGTATGTCAAAGATGCAATTAACTTGTGCGTAAAAGACGAAGTCGAATTTATAGAAACATATGTAATTACTGAGTGCAAATGGTTACTAGAAGGCTTAATTGGAATTTGTGATGTTGAAAATCCCAGTGATAAGTTCTTAAAAGAAATGGCAGAAAAAAGAGATCGAGTGGATTATAAAGGTGAGAAGCTCTCAGGATCCCTTAACTTTATTAAAAGTATTGCTGAGTTCGAGTCATTAACTAGTGTGAGTAATTTTATTAAAGAATTAGAAAAAATATGCGAAGATGAATTGCCAACATTACTTCAAGAATATAAAGAAAATAGTAGTGATTTAAGCAAAGCTGAAATTAACTTAGAAATTGAAAGACCTATATGGCATAAGCTACAGGATGAATCAAATGAGATAACTAAGATCTTTACACCATTGAAAAAAAAGTATGAGCACATATCGGCTTTACAAGAGCGTATAAAGAAATACCAGGCTAAAAATTTAGATGGTGGGCAAAGACTCCATGAGTTATGTAAGATTAAATACCCTGACTATGAAGAAATTAAAGCCGACTATTTAAAAATGAAACCTAAATATGAAGATATTCTCGCTAAATGTTCAAAAAGTCAAGCAAAAAATATTAAGATTCAAAGACTAATTAATAATTTTAAATATTATAAAAAGCAGTTTGAATTGTATATTGGGGAAATTGATAATCATCTTTTAACTTTTACTGAAAATTACAAAGGTATTGGAAGTTTTAAAAATCTAGAAAATAGAAATAATGAATAAATAAATCTATTACTCCTATTAAAAAAACATGCCGGAATCTAACTCATATCAAGTTGAATACAGTGTAAGTCTTATTGGAAGTCTTAAATCTCATTTGAAAGGCTTACTTGGTTATGACACCATGATAATGGAATTAATGCAAAATGCAGACGATGCACAAGCAGAAGAAATGGTTTTTGATATTCGAGACGAGTGCTTACAAGTTACAAATAATGCTGAATTTAAATATTGTGGAAATTTACAGGGAAAGTGCTCTATTGAAAGTAAATGTGATTTTCATCGGATATTTGAGTTTGCAAGTGGACTAAAAGAAAAGAATTCAGAAAACATTGGAAGATTTGGGATAGGATTTGCTTCTGTCTATCAAATTACTGATCGTCCAAAAATTATCTCTCATGGAATCAGTGCCGAATTTCATCCTGAAACTGGACTCATCGACATCGAAGAATTACAGACAGATAGTACAGTTTTCAATTTACCCTGGGCTAAAAATCCTGATACAAATGTTAGGCTTGAACTAGGACTAGGAAGTATTGATGATAATATAATTGATGAAATCTATAATGATAGTAAATCAGTTTTTAATGAAAGCTTATTGTTTTTAAGGCACTTGAGAAGAGTTGAGTTAAAAAGAAATGGTAAATCATCATTGGTTGTCACTCTTAATCGTAAGCGAAATGAAAGTAATCACGAACTTTCAATCTCTTTTATACCTCATGAAAACCCCCAAGAGCAATGGATTATTTTTGAAAATAAATGTTCAAATGAAAGTGTTAGTCGGCTTAAACAAGAATTTCCATTATTAGCTATAGATAATAGAAAAAGTAGTATACAAATAGCAATAAAAACAGACTCTATACCAATCAAAAAAGGTCTTATTTACGCCTATTTACCAACAAAGCAAGAGAGCTTATTACCCCTTCATATTAACGCAGATTTTTATCCTGACCCGAGTAGAAAATCAATAAATTTAGCTGGAGGACAGCATCAACAAAAATGGAATGAGTTATTGATAGATGAGGCTGCACAAATCATTGTCAATAAATTAGAGGTCATGACTAAACATATTAGTCATATAGACTTATATAGACTCTTGTTAGACTCATGGAAGGCTCGATATGATGACCATCCATTTGATTCTTACTGGGACTGGATTAGAGATAGTATTAAAGATGGTGCTAAAGTATTCTATTCGTCACAAGACAAATATGAAAAATCTGATAATATTTCCTTTGACAAACAGTTAGGAAATAGAAAAGAAACTGAACTTTCAATATTTTATAGAGCTGGTGGCAAACTTCTTCATAATGACTTTAATAACCCACAGTATGCTCATCAATCTATAGGTTTTCTTGACGCAATAGGGATTTCCAGATTATCAGTTGAAAAATTTGGAAAAGTTATAAATAAATCAGAGCTCCTAAAGCAATATAAAAATGAAGGTTCAATCCCAACTGAGAAAGAAATTGATGAGATTTTTGTTCCACTTTGGTCTTACGCAGACGCCTTAATAGATCGTGAAAATGCAGATGAATCAATAGTTGGCCCTATTGAATTTGCCCTAACAAGTACTGGAAATATGACTTCAATTGACAGTCTTCGTTCTGCCCCAAAAGATATTAAAAATTCTAAGTTAGCTACTATTCTTAAATTGGAAAGCTTCAGTATTGATTCTGGGATGAAAAAACTTGCTCACGATAAGATTGGTCAATTTAAATTTTTATATAAGCGTATTCAGTCTTTTAATTTATATTCATTAGTGGACTACCTTGAAACTCTTGTGGAGGCTGACAAGTCATTTGCTCAAATATTAATAATATCAAATGAAGACGCCAAAATATTTTACGAATTAATTGTTACTCTAGATTCACTTTATGTCAGTGAAAAAAATGAACATGACAGTTTATTAAATGATTTAAAAAATCTACCAATATGGAAAACTCATAATAGCTTTTCAAATCTTCAAAATACCCTTCTTCCAGGAAACTTTGATGATCCCATAGGGGACAGTCAAATGCTTGATAGTGGCTTCTTATCGCCCAAGGTAGAAAAGTTTATTGAGAAAAAGCTTGAAGTTAAGCGTCAAACTATTAAAGCTTATATTGAAACTATGCTACCAACCCTTCTCATCGATGGAGAATGGACTAAGGACAATAAAACCCTCTCAGCTCTAATATTAACTTTTGCTAAGCATGAAAATTTATTGGAAGATGAAGAAACGCTTACATTATTGAAAGAAACTCCTTTGATACCTAATAAAGATGGCGCATGGGAAGTGCCATCAGATTCTATCTATTTTTACCAAAAAAAATTAGCAGAACTTATAGGAAATAACAAGGACCATTGGATAGATGAAAAGGTTATTCCTGAAGATAAAGCAATCAAAAAATTCTTTAAGGGTCTGGGGATTTCAACTAAACCCTCACCATATATTTTATTGCGCAGAATGATTAATTTATCCAGAGAGCATTCCCCTACTCCTGAAGTTGTTCAAAAAAGTGCTAATGCTTTTTATGCTCTATGTAAGCTTTATATTAGTAGTTCTGACAAAGATGAATTTATAAACCTATTGAAAGACTATAAAGATAGCCTTGAATTAGACGAATCTTGTGATTGTTTTCCAATATTAAATGATAGTGAAAATTGGCACTCTTCATCTGAAGATATTTATGAGCCATATGACTATAAATCTTTTGAATCTTCAAATGTTAATATATTGGCATTTACAACACTTGAAAAAATCATAGGCTGTGAAGAATTAATGCAATTTTTTACATTTAAAAAGGTTGAAATTGATCCTGTCATTGAGCATTTACAGAATCAAATTGAAAACAACAAGCCTTCAGACCTTAAGATTTACAAAGTATTAAGTGAGTTAGGGACATCCTCTGCTGATATGCATCCGAATATGAACTGGATATACCACTCAGATGAGAAAAAATATATTAGGCCAAATCAAACTTTTTTTAAGTTGGCGCCTATTAAAAAATATACTTATACACTTCCCTCTGAATATCTTGATATGGATGTTCAATTATTTGAAGATATAGGCGTAAAAGATGAGCCCAATATTGAAGATTATATTAATATTATTCTTAAAGATTTAGTTGGTCATTATGGTTATAGTAGTTCACAAGAAAATCTTTTAGAACAAGCTAGTGTATCTAAAAACGATATATTCACGTACATTGAATGTGTCAATTTTATTTCTGAAAATTTTAATAATAGTGAGCTTCAAAATAATCAAATTCAAAGCTTATTTGATTCACCATCAGTTCTAAACCAATATGGCAACTTTAAACAATGTAATGACATTTTGATTGATGATAGTAGATGGTATAGAGATTATTTTGAATTTGAAAACAATAAAATTAACTGGTTGACAGATTTAACTGATATTAATTGGCTAGCTTTTGAAGAAATAGGACTTAAAAAATTAAGTAAATGCGTTAAATTAGAACTAGTAAGGACTAATGGAGAAAGTAAAACTGAAAATGAATTGATTAAAATAATTCGTGATAGAGAATCTTTATTTCTAAGAGCTATCCAAGATCAACTCCCAGAGATCAAAAATAAATTAGTTAAAATTATTAAAGAAATTAAGATCATTAGTTTTGAAGAATTAATAGTAAAGGCATATGTCGATAATAATACTAATGTTCAGTTTTCATCTGATTCTAAGCCTGACAAAGCTTTCTTTAAAGAAATTGAAAATGAACTTCTGGTCACACACTCTATTGGGAAAAATAATTTTGTAGCTCTCTTTAAGCCAATTCTTAATAATTTGTTAGAAGAAAAAGATGTTAAGCCAACACTAGCAGTATTTGATGCAATATGTTCAAAGTCATTAGATGATGGCTCTGCCTACCTAAGTGAGCTTGAGTATAAAAATAATGATAAATTAACTTTTGTTGAGGAAGAGAATCAAGATGATAATGATACAAATGATTTGGATGAAGTTATAGATATTGAAACAAGGGTGGAAGAGAATCAAGATGATATTGATACAAATGATTTGGATGAAGTCATAGATATTGACACAGAGATGGGTGAGAATCAAGATAATATGGATACAAATGGCCTAGATGAGGTTATAGATATTGATACAGAGGAGAAAGAGCTTATTGAAGTATCTGGTGCATTAAAAAATTATCCTATAAACCCTCAATCTGATAATGTTCTGCCAGAATTTGACTTAGAAAATAAAACCATAGATATTAATGTCAAAAATGACCACATTGAAAAATTTGAAAATAGAAAAAACCCACGTGATCGTATCAATAACAATGATTATTCAGGAAAGCCAGGTAAAAAAACTGATGGGAAATCAACCGAATCAGCTCAACAAAAATTGACATCTTATACTTATGCAGAAAATAAATCGAACGATAATAATAACAATGGAAATAATGAAATTAATTTAGAAATTGAAGTCAAATCTAGAGCTATTGTTGTTGAGCATGAAAAAAAGCTCGGAAGAGTTGTTAAAGAGATGTCTCAGGACAATCCTGGGTTTGACTTAATTAGTACTGATAAAGAAACAGGTGAGGTGTTAAGGTATATCGAGGTCAAGGGAACCATAAAAAAATGGGGCGAGAGAGGCGTGAGTGTGTCGTACACCCAATTTAGTCATGCTCAAGATAAAGGTGACAAGGCATGGCTTTATGTTGTTGATGATATTGATGGAGATTCTCCAACACTATATAGAATTCAAGATTTTGCAATAAAAACCAAATCAATCATGTATGACTCTGGATGGATAAATACCTTAGAAGAAGATGATGATTTTCTCAATTATGGCCCAGGAGTTGTTATTGAGCATGAAGGCCTTGGCAAGGGAGAGATACTCAGCATTGATCAATCTTCCTCGATACTAAAGCTTAAAATTAAATATGAAAGTGGAAGCACATCTATAAAACCCTTAAATATAACAACAATGAAAATAATAAAGGGAGATAGTTAATGGCAACTATGTATCCTGCTTTAAATGATAAAGAGATAAATAGCCTCTTTGAATCTGGTGATATTCAATCTAAAGCAGAAGTTGACCTATACAAAGCCTTTAGAGACAAGTTACCGCAACATATTCATATCTTTTTTGAAGTTACTTGGATTCTGCGAAGTAAAAATAGCAAGGCGAATGATGGGGAAACTGATTTTTTAATCTACCATCCAGAGTATGGATATATATGCCTTGAAGTAAAAGGTGGGGGAATTGAATATGATGCCTTAAAAGCTAAATGGTATTCAACAAATAGTCGCCATGAAAGAAATGAAATTAAAGACCCAATAAAACAATCTTCAGATGCAAAGTGGGCTGTATTAGAAAAGATTAAAGAAAATCCTGACTGGAAAAGGTATCCAAATCTTAGAATTGAACATGGTCATGCTGTTTTTTTTCCAGATGTTAGTAAAGAAAATGTTCAAAAAATTGAAAGTCCAAAGTTACCAATAAATTTAATTGGATATAAAGATAGCCTAAATGACTTAGAAACTTGGTTAGAGTCAGTCACATCCTTCTGGAATGAAAATAACACGACCCCACCAGAGGGCATTTTATCTTTATTAAAAAGAACTTTTGCTCGATCATTTGAAGTCCAACCCCTTGTATCTCAAAAATTAAAATTACAAAATGAACAGCGGATAAGATTAACAGAGAATCAAATGCGGTTACTTGATCATATAAACAATATAAGGCGAGCTGCAATTAGTGGTGGAGCGGGAACCGGTAAAACCTTGTTGGCTGTAGAAAAAGCAAAAAGACTGGCTAATGATGGCTTTAAAACCTTACTGACTTGCTATAACAAACAACTTGGCATGCATCTAGAAAGCATCTGTAAGGATATTGAAAACCTTGAGGTAAAGAATTTTCATTACCTATGCTCTTCATACATTCAATCATTTAAACGAGATAAGGGTAGAGATCTTCTTCAAGAAGCTAAAGACTCTTATGGAATGAAAAATCAATTTGATATTCTTTATCCTGTTGCCCTCTCATATGCGGCTGAAAGTCCAGACTATCAATTTGATGCAATTGTTTGTGATGAAGGCCAAGATTTCAAGCAAGATTTTTGGGAGCCCTTAGAGCTTTTATTAACGGACTATGAAAGAAGTCCTTTGTATGTATTTTTTGATGATAACCAAAATATTTATGAGCGTGAGAAAAAATTTCCAATTACGCAAGAGCCTTTTTTATTGACAGATAATTGTAGAAATACAACCCAAATTCATAGCCTTGCTTATAAATATTACAAAGGTGATTGGATTGAACCGCCAAAGAATTTGGGTGGTAATATTATGAGAATTCATGGGGACTCTATAGAGCTTCAAGCAAAAAAAATTACTATGGAAATAACCAATCTAATTACTAAAGAAAAGGTAAATCCTGCCTCAATCTCGATTCTTCTTTTGAATGGAAAATCAAAACAAAATTATTATAATATTCTTGAAAAAATGCCATTACCTAAGCCAAGTAAATGGTGCATAGAGTGGATTCAAGGGGAAAGTGATATTTTGGTTGACACTGTAATGAGATTCAAGGGACTAGAGTCAGAAATTGTATTTTTATGGAGTATTGATGGCTCTGAATCTGGCTTTCTAGATGATTTAATTTATGTTGGCTCTAGTAGGGCTAAATCTATTTTATATCTTGTTGGAAAGGAAGAAGTTTGTGACAAAATAGAATCTTAAGATAAAGTTTTACTTTTTTTAATAAATTACCTTCATCTCATTTATATTCAATGTTTTTTTCACTAATTCCTCATGTAAATCAAATTTAATAGTTAAGACAGTCCAGTCACTAATTTTTTTTAAATCTTTAATAGTGCCTTGTCCATAAGTTAAATCTTGAACCTTCGATCCTATTTTAAATTTTAATATTTCTGCATCAGCTTTTGATTCATCAAAAGATTCTTTGAAGCCAATCACCTCTATATCTGAAAACCACTCATCTTGAGACCAATAACCCGCATGCGTAGACATCGTTGTTCTGTACTTAATTTTTTGTAAAGGAGTTAGTTTTTTGATTTTTTTTAATACTTCAGGATAGTTAGTAAACTGTATTTTATTCATTTTTAACTCATCCTCCAAGCCAGCCAAACTAAGAAATAAGAAAGTACTATCAGTATCATCATAACTCTCAAATATTTGAACATCTGACCATTTATCCATATATAAGGCCCTTAAGCTAAATAAAATTTAATATTACCCTAATGGTCCATTATTATTAGAATTTTGAAAATATAAAAGTAAATAGGCAGTAACATACAAGAGATTAATATTAACTCAGACAATCTTAAAATTGAATTTAAAATTGCCTGGCATTAAATATTATCTTAAGGTACAGCCATTCCAAGAACTTTAAATGCCTCTATCATAATTTTCTTTGAAGCATTCTTTTTTTCTTGTGAATTACCATATTTACCAAAAACACCCTCTTTACCTATAATAAATAAGTTTACTCCAGTGACTCTTATATCATTACCATTCGTATCTTCATAACTATCAAAAATATCTTTCATTAAGTTTTTAAAAGTTGCTGGATCAGTTAATTGCCCAAGTTTTGCTAACTCTCCAGCAATACTTTTATCAAATAATGCTCCCAGAAAATCCATTAATACTTCAACAGTTCCTGCATTTAAAATATTAAATTTAGTATTATTATTCATTGCAAACATAATTGGATATGCTTGTTTTATTCCACACCAAAAAGCTTCAACAATTTCACTAGTTAAATCATGTGGTTTTATAGAAGAATCCTCTAAAGTATCTATATGAAGCCTTACTTTCTTATAAAGACTTTTTGAAATTCTAACAAAAGTATTAATAGGAATTTTGTTTTTATTAGACTCATTGAAATCAGCAATATTACCAGCCCAAACATCTGAATGGTCAGATAGATATTGCACCATTTTCATTGTATCAACATCATCAAATTTTTGAGATCTATTAATTTCATTTACGAAACTTATACTATTATGAACCTGCCCTTCATAAAGCAACCTTGTTGCACCAGAGGTTGGAATCTTTTTAGAGTGCTGATTGATTAAATAGAAAATATAGGCCTCTTTATACTTATCTTCACAAAAAGTAAGTGTAATTTGCAATCTCAAATTTTTAATATCATCTGCTAACTTAAACTCTTTGTTATCCATTGCATTTCGATATGCTTGATGAGCTCCTTTTAAGCGAGTTTGACCGTCAACTATATAAAACTTTCCTAACTTATCAATATAATCAAAGGTATGGACATCCCCAAACTCAGTGTATTTTTCATCTAAAGGCTTAACATAAGACATTTCAGCTGCAACAGACCTAATATTTAAATTAATATTATCAACAAATGCATCAGCATTTGGAATTTCTTGGCCAGGATCTTTTTTTGTCATCCTTATTGCAACATCTGTAACTCTTGAAGGAGAAGCCTCCCTTTGATAACCCCCACCATCTGCAGTAACATCTATTCCAGTTTTATATATGGGAACATCGAAATGATTAAATAGGTCACCTAGCCGTATTGAACCTGAATAAAAAGTTACATCAAGAATTTTATTTATTTTTATCAATTTTAATTGAAAACTTTCATCACTCATATAAACTCCTTTTTCATTATTAATTTAGGATCTAAAATTTACTTTTAAATCTATTATATAGAAAGTATTTAAAATAATCAAATAAAATAAGTATAAAAAGAAAAAAAGAAAAGGAAAAAAATAAGATTAAGACAATTATTTGATGGTAGAGTGGTAATTTGAAGTATTTCTTTTTAAATTATTATGAGGTATCTATGGGTGCAAAAAAACCAAAAAAACGTCGTAAACTATCTGGAATTGTTTATTTTGCTCAAAATTATATAATTCCAGATATAGTAAAGATTGGTATGACAATTGAAACAGCTGACTCTCGCTTAAAGTCTGCCAATAAAAGAAATGAATTCATGCCTGGCTCATGGTCAATCACTCAAAAAGTTAAAACTCCTAAAGCTAAAGAAACTGAAGACTTAGCTCATCAATTATTTGCAGA